>RCMY010000928.1_pt1 | contig 28127 bp, 27 predicted proteins | sample 2041341 | NCBI WGS metagenome assembly RCMY01 (sample SAMN09708234, study PRJNA481090) | Marine sediment metagenome, whole genome shotgun sequencing project.
GACCGCTAATTAGCGGTCTTTTTTGAAAGTAAAATTATATCATATATTATACGTTACTAAGCGCTTCCGCAAGTTCTGTCTTTTTATTTCTACTTAATGGTATCGATCTACCACTTACTTCAACATTTTTACTGTTGAATTTTTCAACCTTCTCAAGGTTAATGATGTAAGATTTATGTATTCTTAAAAACTTATCTTCTGGCAATTGCTTTTCAAAAGATTTCATTGTTGATAAAATTACGATATTAGCTTCATCAGTTACTAATTTTATATAGTCACCAAGTGCTTCAATCCACTTAATGTCATTTAAAATAACCTTTCTTTTCTTAAGGTTACTCTTTACGAAAATATGCTCCTCATCTTCATTTATTCGGTGCAATTGTTCGTAATTGGCAACAGCTCTTTTAACAGATGCATCAAAACGTGCCATAGTAATCGGTTTATGTAAATAATCCGTTACATCATAGTCAAATGCTTTAAGTGCATAATCTGGTTTTCCGGTAATCAAAATTACCTGAGGACTGTTTTCTAGTGATTCGAGTAGGTCGAATCCTGTGATGATTGGCATTTCAACATCAAGAAATATAAGATCTATCTCATGGTTCTTGATTCCATTTTTAGCTTCGATAGCGTTACTGTATTCTGCTACCATAGTTAAATTAGGATGATTGTTTACCAACTTTGCAACGGCCATCCTTTGCATGGATGAATCGTCAACGATGATACTTCTTAACTTCATAAGGGCTGATTTGTGGGGTTAAATCATCGACAAATAACCGAAAAAACATGCTGAACTGCAACAAAAGATGTGAACAATGCACTGTTGATCGTGTATTTGGTAATGATGATATGATTAAGATTTGGTCTATTTTTCATGTTGTTACCATCTAATAACGAAGAATATTCGTATTTCTTATAATTATTTTAAAATAATATCTATTTTTGCACTCCTTAAAACAAATATAATATGAACCATTACGAAACTGTTTTCATTTTGAATCCCGTTCTATCAGATGTACAGATAGAGGAAACAGTTAAGAAATTCGAGGATTTCTTAATTAACAATGGCGCCAAAATGGTAGCTAAAGAGAATTGGGGGCTAAAGAAATTGGCCTATCCTATCCAAAACAAGAAAAGTGGATTTTACCACTTGTTCGAATTTACTAACACTGGTGAGGTAGTTACACCTTACGAACAGGAGTTTAGAAGAGATGAACGTGTTATGCGATTTTTGACCGTTAAGTTGGACAAACATGCTATTTCATGGGCAGAAAGAAGAAGAACAAGAAACAAAAAAACCGCTAAAGCTTAAGTATTATGGCAACATTACAACAACAGGCAAAAGGAAAGAAAGATGGAGAGATCAGGTATCTAACTCCATTGAACATTGAGACCAACACTAAAAAGAAGTATTGTCGTTTTAAAAAGTCCGGTATTAAATACGTGGATTATAAGGATGCAGATTTTTTATTGAAGTTGGTAAACGAGCAAGGTAAATTGTTACCTAGAAGACTTACTGGAACTTCATTGAAGTATCAAAGAAAAGTAGCCCAAGCGGTAAAAAGAGCTCGTCATTTGGCATTAATGCCATATGTTGCTGATTTATTAAAATAATAAGAAAAGAATCATGGAGCTTATATTAAAAGAAGACGTACAGAATTTAGGTTTTAAAGACGATGTGGTTAATGTTAAGAACGGATACGGAAGAAACTTCCTTATTCCTCAAGGCTTAGCTGCTATGGCTACAATATCTGCTAAAAAAGTTTTAGCTGAAAACCTAAAGCAAAGAGCACATAAAGAGAAAAAAGTTGTTGATGCCGCAAAGAAAACTGAAGAGGCATTAAAAGCTTTAGAATTAAAAATCACTGCTAAAACAGGAGCTGCCGATAAATTATTCGGTTCAGTTACTAATGGTGATTTGGCCGAGGCATTAGCTAAAGAGGGTCATGCAATCGACAAAAAATTCATTAGTATTTTAGGTGGTGCAGTAAAAAGAACCGGCCCTTACAATGCTCAAATCAGATTACACCGTGAGGTAATAGTTGATTTTGGATTTGAAGTTATTGCAGATAAGAAATAAATTATTGCTTATTTAATAAGTTTTAAAAGAGCTATGCCTGCATAGCTCTTTTTTATTGGTATTTTTGAGTTAAAACTCATAACTAACTCAAAGCCAATTCTCATGAAGAACAAAATATTTTTTCAATTGTTGTGCCTTTTTTTCGTAGGTACAGTTTATGGTCAGGTCACTACCTCAAATATAAGAGGTTATGTCGAAGATGATCAAAATCAACCACTTTTTGGGGCAAATATCGTTGCCATACATACCCCAACGGGTACAAAATATGGTTCAATAACTAATGAAGACGGAAGGTTTAACCTTTTGAATTTACGTGTTGGTGGACCTTATGAAATTGAAATCTCTTATGTAGGTTTCAAAGCTCACGAATTAAATGATGTTTATTTATCATTAGGTCAAACTTTTAATATTGATGCTAATCTTGTAGGAGAAAGTCAAGCTTTGGATGAAGTTGTCGTAGTATCAGATAGGTCAGGTACATTTAGTAGTGGCCGTACAGGTGCTGAAACAAGTGTTGGAAGAAGAGAATTAACTAAATTACCTACAATATCGCGTTCTGCACAAGATTTTACCAGATTAGAGCCTACAGCAAGTGGTAATTCTTTTGGTGGTAGAAATGACCAATTCAATAACTTTTCTTTGGATGGAGCTATTTTCAACAACCCATTCGGACTTGATGCTGCAACCCCAGGAGGGCAAACAGATGCTCAGCCGGTTTCATTAGATGCTATAGAACAAATCCAAATTTCAACAGCACCCTATGATGTAACACAATCGGGCTTTACAGGTGCTTCTGTAAATGCTGTAACTAAAAGTGGTAGTAATGACTTTCATGGTACGGTCTATGGTTTTTTCCGAAATGAGGATATGACGGGTGGAAAAATTAAGGGAGATGAAATAGTAAAGCCTAAATTAGAACAGAATCAATACGGAGTAAGTATAGGAGGTCCAATAATAAAAAACAAATTATTCTTTTTTGCGAATTTTGAAAAGGATGAAAGAACAGATTTAGGAACAAACGGTTGGGCACCAAATACGGGTTCGGGAGCAATCAACGAGTCTAGAGTGTTAGAAAGTGATCTAATTTCAGTTAGAAATCAGTTATTGGCTGTTGGTTATGATCCAGGGGCTTATGAAGGTTTTACACATGATTCTGAATCTACGAAAGGTCTTTTTAAATTAGATTGGAATATTAATGACAACAATCGTTTGGCAGTTATTTATAACTTTTTAAATGCATCTAAAGAGAAACCGGCCCACCCAACGGCAATTCAATTCAGAGGACCTAATGCAAATACGTTGCAGTTTCAAAATTCAGGGTATGAAATAAACAATGAACTTAAATCGATACAGGTAGAATTAAATTCAACGTTATCTGAAACGGCTTCGAATAAATTGCAAGTAGGGTATACGCATTTTAACGATTTTAGAAATCCGTTTTCAACACCGGCTCCTTCTATTAATATTACTAAAGATGGTTCCAATTATATAATTGCAGGTCACGAACCATTTTCAGCAAATAACAGGCTTGATCAAAAGGTGATTCAAATCACCAATAACCTTAATTTTTATAAAGGTGATCATACTTATACCGTTGGTTTTTCTCTTGAAAAGTTTATGTTCGACAATTCTTTTAACTTAACTAGTTATGGTTTTGATTTATTTGGAGGTGTAGATCTTGCAAGTTTTGATGCTACCACGTATGATTTTGCTTCACCACGAGCTACCTTTAATGCAAATAATAGCGTTCCTGATGGCGAAGGTTGGGCTTTGGCAGAAACAAATGTAGGTCAATTCGCTTTTTATGTTCAAGATGAATGGAATGTTAATGAGAAATTAAAGTTAACATACGGTGTTCGTTTTGATAAACCGTTATTCTTTGATTCCGCAGAAAAAGCTCAAGACGTAATTGATAGAGGTTTTGTAATCGCTGATCAGCCATACGAAAATCCTAATACAGGTGAAACGGTATTCATCGATAATACACAAATGCCTTCAAATGACTGGTTGATTTCACCACGAGTTGGTTTTAACTATGATGTAAACGGAGATAGGTCTTTACAAATAAGAGGTGGTTCTGGTTTATTTACAGGTCGTTTTCCTTTTGTATGGCTAGGAAATCAAATTGCAGCTCCTGATGTATTTTTCTTACAAGCTGTAGATCCAGATTATAAATTTCCACAAGTTTGGAGAACTAATCTTGGAGCGGATAAGCGATTAGAAAATGGTATGATTCTTACTGCAGATTTATCATACACAAAAGATATTAACGGGCCACATGTTCAAAACTGGGCTTTAACTTCACCATCGGGTAATTTGGCAGGGGTAGATAATAGAGCAACATATACTTCAGGTGATTTACTTAACAGTTTTGGTTTAGGTGCAGGACCATATGTGTTCACTAATTCTAATAAAGGAAGAATTTGGAATGCTTCTTTCAAAGGTCAAAAGACTTTTAACAATGGTTTGTATGCTATGTTGGCGTACAGTTATTTAGATGCAAAAGATGTCAACTCTATTGAAGCTGAAATTACTTCAGATGCTTTTGTTGGCAACCCAGTTATAAATGATGCGAATGCCGATGTTTTGGCTCCTTCAAAATATGGTGATAAGCATAGGTTTATTGGTGTAGCTAGCAAAAACTGGGTTTACGGTAACGAAAAATGGGGAACTACAATATCTACATTTTTTGAATATGCTCAAGGTGGAAGATTTAACTATACCTATGGTGGAGATATTAATGGAGATGGTTCTGGTATAAATGACCTTATTTATGTTCCGACACCTAGTGAAATAGGGCAAATGCAATTTTCTGAAGCAGGTCAAGGTGCTGCCTTTGATAATTATATTGTACAAGATGATTACTTAAGTGGTCGTAGAGGGGAGTATGCAGAACGTTATGGAGCCTTAACACCATGGAGAGGTCGTTGGGATGTAAAGTTCTTACAGGATTACAATTTCAAGGTTTCGGCAAATAAAACCCATACAGTTCAATTTAGTATAGATGTCTTGAATATTGGAAACATGATTAGTTCCGAATGGGGATTGACTCAACAACCGAACAATGTACAACCAGTAGGTGTGAGTGTAGATGCAGGTACAAATATACCAACATATACGTTTAACCCAGAATTGACTCAGACATTTGGCTATGACGCAAGTCTATTGTCTAGATGGCAAGCACAATTCGGATTACGTTATATTTTTTAAAAGTTTAAAATTAACTTGTAAAAGCCCTAACATATTTGTTGGGGCTTTTTATTTTTGCAGAATGAAATACACGAGGCTAACAAAAGAACAATTAGAAGAACTTCACCCAGAGTTTATTAATTTTTTGGCTACCCAGTCGATTACAGGTGATGAATGGGACGCTATTAAAAGAGATAAGCCTAAAGTAGCAGAAGAAGAATTGGATGTATTTAGTGATTTGGTTTGGGAGGGTGTATTGACAAAAGTCTCCTATTTGGAAAATATTTCTAAAGATCAAATGCATTTGTTTTACTTGACTGATAAAGAGATGAAGCTTATATCTGTAAAAGTCATGAACCCAGATCTAGATTTAACCACCAAAATCGGATTTGAATGGTTTAAGAAGAATTGGCAATCAGACTTTGTAGAATACTTGACAGCTTCTAAAGCCTATACAGATGATAAGAATGTCGATAAATTTTTATTGCTTCAACAAGGTGCGGTAATTACCAAAGGAGATCTATACAAGTGGTTCGAAAAGGTAATTGAAACCTCGTAGAACAATTCGTTGTTTATATTATTAATTCCTAATTGTAGTCTTACCTTTTGAAGGCTATATTTGTATTACAATAAAAAATTAATGGCACAGAAACCATCTATACCTAAAGGAACACGCGATTTTACACCATCAGAAATCGCGAAACGTAACTACATTTTTGATACCATCAAGAGAAATTTTCAAACCTATGGTTTTCAACCAATTGAAACACCTTCGTTTGAGAATTCAGAAACGTTGTTAGGTAAATATGGTGAAGAAGGTGACCGATTAATTTTTAAAATTTTGAATTCTGGAGATTTTATCAGCAAAGTTGATGATGAAACCTACAATGATAAGAATTCTAATAGTATAGCCCCTAAAATTACAGAAAAAGCATTGCGTTATGATTTAACCGTACCCTTTGCTCGTTATGTGGTAATGCATCAGAATGAGCTAGATTTTCCTTTTAAAAGATATCAGATTCAACCTGTATGGCGTGCAGATAGACCTCAAAAGGGTCGTTTTAGAGAGTTTTTTCAATGCGATGCAGATGTAGTAGGTTCAGATTCGTTATTGCAAGAGGTAGAATTGATTCAACTTTATGACGGTGTATTTTCTGATTTAAAATTAGAAGGTACCACCATTAAAATGAATAATAGAAAAATTTTAGCAGGTATTGCTGAAGTTATTGGAGCAAAACATTTATTAATCGATTTCACTGTCGCCTTAGATAAGTTAGATAAAATAGGCGAGGAGGGTGTTAAAAAAGAAATGTTGGCTAAAGGTATTTCGGCCGATGCAATCGAAAAAGCAGCACCTTTATTTGAACCTCAAGGAAGTAATGTAGATCAGTTAAATCGTTTAGATAGTTTATTAAAAGATTCAGAGGAAGGGCAAAAAGGTTTGGAAGAGCTTCGTTTTATTATGGAGACTATTTCAACATTAGGTTTGCAATCTGCTAAATTGGCCATAGATGTTACATTAGCTCGTGGACTTAACTATTATACAGGAGCAATTTTTGAAGTTTCAGCTCCTGAAGGAGTAGCTATGGGATCTATTGGTGGCGGTGGTCGTTATGATGACCTTACGGGTATCTTCGGATTAAAAGACGTGAGTGGTGTTGGTATTTCTTTTGGGTTGGATAGAATCTATCTGGTATTGGAAGAGTTAAATTTATTCCCTGAGGCTGTCGATAAGTCTTTAGATGTGCTTTGCCTTAACTTTGGGGCTAAAGAAGCGCTAGCGTCTTTAAAACTAGTAACTAAACTTCGTAAGAGAGGTGTAATGTCAGATTTATATCCTTCTGATGTAAAAATCCAGAAACAATTTAAATATGCTAATAATAGAAAGGTGCCTTATGTAATATTGTTAGGTGCTGAAGAATTAGAAAATTACAGTTTTGTGGTAAAATATATGGAGAGTGGTGACCAAATAACCTATGCACTTTCTGAAGTTGACAAATTTGTTGCCACCTTAGTATAGTTGGTTAATTTCTTTTAATATTTTGGTAAAGTAATCTTTAGAGTGCGGTACGTATTGTTTAGCTAATTCTTTATTATTTAATTCGTTTGTAAATTGAACGGTAGATATTAATTTTAGCTCATCAACTTCACTTTCTTGTTTAGTAAGATGTTTTAAAGGAATCTTTAATTCAGATAAAAATGTATGATGAAACTCACAATCGATGAGTTGTTCAGAATGTTTTTGAATGGATTTAAATACACCTATTTTCTTTAGTTCTTTGCCTGTAATCGCTAAACCAATTTCCTCTTGCACTTCTCTAATTGCAGAATCTATAATAGATTCACCGGCACCAATATGTCCAGCGACCGAGACATCCCACAAACCAGGGTGAATATCTTTATTTGAAGCTCGTTTTTGCAACAGTAGTTCGCCATCTTTTGTATATAACCAAATATGAACCGTTGCATGAAAGAGTCCTTCTCTATGAGCTTCAGATTTCATCGCGCTTGTTCCTAATGGTTTTCCATCGGCATTTAAAATGTCTATGAGTTCATCCATAAAGTAAAAAAATAATCCCTCCGAAAAAATTGGAGGGATTGTTATAATTTAATCGAAATAACTGAAGGTTTCCCCTTCTTTAATAGTTAGGAGTGTTTCATAAATTAATCGAATAACATTCTCAACATCATCTTTATGAACCATTTCGACAGTAGTATGCATATAACGCAAAGGCAAAGAAATCAATGCCGAAGCAACTCCACCATTACTATAGGCGAAAGCATCGGTATCTGTACCGGTAGCTCTTGATGCCGCCATACGTTGAAAAGGAATTTTCTTTTCTTCAGCTGTTTCTAATATACGTTCACGTAATTTGTTTTGTACAGCAGGGGCATAAGAAATTACAGGTCCAGCGCCAATTTCAGTATGTCCTTGAATCTTTTTTTCAATCATTGGAGTAGTCGTATCATGACAAACATCAGTAATGATAGCAACATTTGGCTTAATGGTTTGGGTAATCATTTCAGCACCACGAAGACCAATTTCCTCTTGAACTGAATTTGTAATATATAATCCGAACGGTAATTTTATTTTATTCTCATGTAATAAACGCGCAACCTCTGCAATCATGAATCCACCGGCCCGGTTGTCTATAGCTCTACAAACGAATTTATCTTTATTTAAAACCTGAAAAGTATCTGGGTAGGTGATAACACAGCCAATATGAACCCCCATCTTTTCAACTTCAGCTTTATCCTTAGCACCTATATCGATACTAATATTATCTAATTTAGGGGCTAATTCTTCTTTTTCTCCTTTACGAGTATGGATTGCTGGCCAGCCAAATACACCTTTTACAATTCCTTTTTTCGTGTGGATATTTACCCATTTCGAAGGCGCTATTTGATGGTCGCTACCACCATTACGTATCACATAAATCAATCCATTGTCTGTTATATAGTTCACATACCATGAAATTTCATCAGAATGCCCTTCAATAACAACTTTGTATTTTGCGTCAGGATTTATTACACCAACTGCAGTACCATATGTATCTGTAATAAAAGTATCAACATATGGTTTTAGGTAATCCATCCATAATTTTTGTCCTTCCAATTCATAACCGGTCGGAGCAGCATTATTTAAGTATTTTTCAAAAAAGTCTAGAGACTTTTTAGTAATAATTTTTTTATCAGCCATCAATGTAATTTTAAGATACAAACTTAACAATATTAGCGTTGTATTAATAATAACCTTTTATAATTATCGTTAATTTTGGCAAGACATTTGCTTAACCTATATTAATGAAATATAACTATTTACTCATTTTTTTATTCTTGACCAGTTATTGTATTTGTGCTCAGATAGAAGAACAGGAATTGGATTCTGTATCGGAGAAAATGATAATTATTTCTGGTGATTCTTTACTACAGAATTCTATTGCATTAGAAGAAGCTTATGTTTTTGGAAAGCTAAAGTTTTCATCTTATGATGATAAATTAAGGTACTACATATTACGTAGAAAGACAGAAAAAGTATATCCGTACGCAAAATTGGCCGCAGAAAGGTTGGTAGAACTTAATGATAGTCTTGCCGACATTACGAACAATAGGAAAAGAAAGAAGTATACAAAAAAGATACACAAGTATATTGAGGAAGAATTTTCAGAAGAATTAAAAAAACTTACACGTACAGAAGGTCAAATATTGGTAAAACTAATTTACCGACAAACAGGTACTACTGCATTTGATTTGGTAAAAGACCTTCGTAATGGTTGGCGTGCTTTTTGGTATAATACAACAGCCAAATTCTTTAAGATTAGTATTAAGGAAGAATATCACCCAGATGTGATTGAAGAAGATTATTTAATTGAAGATATTCTTCAACGTGCATTTTCAAATGGTAAATTAGAGCGACAGGAAACGGTACTAGACTATGACTATGACAAATTGTATAATAAGTGGAAGAAAACCACAAAAATACCTAAAAACTAATTCGATTTAGTTTTAACCCCGAACACAGAATTTACAATAGTTTTTATTCCCTTGAATCCCATGAAAATGGCATATGAGGCTAATATAATTCCGAGAATACAAACTGGCCAAAATAGAAAATGCTCTTGATTTTTAAATGCTTGCCATAGTACTAATGGAGCTGTAAACATTAAAACTACAGTAATTCCCAAACGTTTTAGCCCAGTTACGAGCATATCTTTATCAGTTCTTCTCATTATCGATGACTATACTTTCTTTATATTCTTGCACTATTGCAAAATAACCTAAGGCAAAATTATCGTTACGCTCAACATTGTCAAATATTTCAGAATTATCTATACCGGTAATATTGATGATATTACCTCTAACCGTAGCTGCGGGCGTTTGAAATGGCCCTTGGTCTCCACCGGATTGAACTATTATTTGATTCATATAATTGTAGAACGATTCATCTGCGCCTATTAGACTTATGGTTATACTAGAGTTTGTATCCAAGGCTAAATCGGAATCGTAAAAATAGGAAAACACAAATGTTTGCCCTTGATAAAATTCATCTTCCGTGACTAAGTACTCATTAAAATCAAAATCTAAAATATAAAAATCGTCTCGGTCGCCGTTGTCGGTAAATGTGACGATAACTTCGGTTTCATCACCAGAAAATAAAGTTTGATCACCTTGTTCTAAGGATTCTATAGGAACTGATTTGACATAGGTAGTTGTTGCTAAATAGCGATTTTCAGTAGTGGTAAGTATAAGTTGAAAAACATCACCTTCATTTATATTACTTACTCTAATTCTTTGGTCACTGTCAAATGATGGGTCTGGCACCCATTTACCGCTATCAGGTTCAAGTTCTACTAAATTGGAAATACCACCACCTTCTAAAATTTCTGGAGCATCAGGGTTTGGAGTACCGTAATAGATAACGGCACTTTCTAAAGAAGCAATGGTGTTGCTTTCAAAAAAAGAACTACTTTCTGACACCACTATTTCAATAGGTAAATACTCTTGAGTTTCATCTATCCTTATAACGCCATTGACAATAAGCTTAGAATCGTTGTCAGGCAGTTCTACATCAATTACATCTTCACAGGAAACAATCAAAAAAATAGTTGATATTATTAGTATAAAACGTTTCATTTATTAAAGTTTAAAATTATAGGTTACAGCAGGTACAATGCCAAAAATAGAAGTTCTAACCGCTTCATTTGCGCCAGTATCATCATTACGTCTAAAGTTAATAGAGGCAGCATTTCGCCTATTATATAAATTATATATGCTAAATACCCATTCACCTTTAATTTTTCTGTTAGTATTCTTTTTTGGAGTTAAGATAGCAGATAGGTCAAGTCGATTATAGGCAGGTAGTCTTTGTGTATTACGCAATCCGTAATAAGGGACTGTTAAACCTTGAAATTCAAATTGACCGATTGGGTAATTAGTAGGTTGACCAGTTTGATAAGTGAAATTACTACTGAAATTCCATTTGTTATTTAAATCATAGCTTAAAAATACAGAGATGTCATGCGTTTTATCATACGGAGTATTGTACCAGTTTCCGAAATTAATTCCAGATTCAATATTACTACGACCATTATCTGAAAATGGTACTCTCCCAGGTGTGCGTTGTTCTGATTTAGATAGGGTATATGCAAGCCAGCCTTGTAGTTTACCTTCATTCTTACGGAGTAAAAATTCTAATCCGTATGCTCGAGCTTCGCCATTTAGAATTACTTGCTCTATGGCATTATTTGCAATTAAGTTGGCACCATCTATGTAATCAATTCTATTTTGAACATTTTTATAGAAAACTTCACTCTCAACAGAATAATCACCGTCTTTTATATTTTTAAAATATCCAAAGGCATATTGATCTAGCAGTTGTGGTTTGGTAAACGGCCCGCTCGGTGTCCAAACATCTAATGGAGTAGGGGAACTGGTGTTAGATATAAGGTGAAGATATTGAGCTAGTCTTGTGTAACTTGCTTTGATAGAACTAGATTCATTTAAAGTATACGATAAGGAGGCTCTAGGTTCAAAATTGCTAAAAGTTGACAAGGTAGTCCCTCTACCAGGCTTGATGACATCAATAGGCTCTGCTTCTTGATAAATGAGTAATAATGGGTCGAATTTAACAGGATTATTATTTGCATATACATTCAGTTCATCTTGACCTAAACGCATAAAATGACTAAAACGTAAACCGTAACCAAGACTCAAATTTTCTATTACCCTATGTTCTACGTCAACATATGCAGCAAATTCATTGGCGTATTTTTGAATTAGCTGTTCTTCGACAATACCTGATTCAGGATTACTAGGTTCAATTTTACCAGGATTGAATTGATAATAAACATTATTTAGGCCGTAATTTATTTGCAGCTTATCATTCATATAATGTTTAAGGTCGTATTTAACATTGAAATTTCGAATACCTGAATTCCAATTAAAACCAACAAAATCAAGCTTTAAACCATAATAGTAGTCTGAATAAATAAGGGATAAATTGGAGAACAATTTATTTGAGAATAAATGGTTCCATCTAAAATTTCCCACTGCATTTCCGTAAGTGTTTACGAAACTATCATTTATGCCAAATACATCTCTACCGAAGTAACCAGAAAGGAATATGTTGTTCTTGTCGTCTAATCTATAATTTAGTTTGGTATTTAAATCGTAGAAATAGGCGGTATTGTCAACATCAAATAAGGGTAAGAAAAGATGTGCATAGGACGCTCTACCACCAATCAAAAAAGCTGCTTTATCTTTTTTAATAGGGCCTTCAATTAAAAGCCTACTAGCAACAGCACCAATACCACCATTCATTTTAAACTCCTTACTATTTCCTTCTTTTTGAAAAATATCTAAAACAGAAGATACTCGACCACCATATCGGGCAGAAATGCCACCTTTATATAGCTTGACATCTTTAATTGCATCAGGATTGAATACAGAAAAAAAGCCGAATAAGTGAGATGAGTTAAAAATTATTGCTTCATCTAAAAGGATAAGGTTTTGGTCTGCGGCACCACCTCGAACATTAAAACCAGAAGCACCTTCACCAGCATTTGTTACACCTGGTAAAAGCAAAATGGACTTAATTACGTCGGCCTCTCCAAGAATTACAGGTATTTTTTTGATGGTGCCTATAGAGAGGGTGTTTACACTCATTTGTGGTTTTCGAATATCCATCTTTTCCACATTTTCTGTAACCACTACCTCTTCTAGCTGTTCAGCTTCTTCTTCAAGTAAATAATCTATTCGTCTATTTTCGTTTAGGTTAATTTCTTGTAGAACATCTTTGAAACCTAAGTAGCTTATTAAAACTGAATAAGTACCTTCTGGTAAGGTGATGGAATAAAAACCATACTCATTAGTTGTTACACCAGTTTTTAATTCTGGTATGGCAACTGTTACACCAATAAGTGTCTCATTACTACTATTCTCAGATATGGTACCACTTAAAGTGAATTTTTCTTGACCCAATGAAATTGAGGAATAGCAAAGTAAGGTGACAAGAATAAGTTGTAGATATCCTTTCATCAATTTTTTTAGTAAAAATAGTCAGAAATCTGTGACACTCCTAAAACTTATCTTTGTTACAAAAAAATACCCGCAATAATAAGTATTGAAGGTATTTTAGTATTTGATATTTATGACTAAATAGCGTTTAAAATTTCATTAAAAGCCGTACTTGGTCTCATCGCTTTTTCTACCAAAATAGCATCCGGTTTGTAATAACCGCCTATATCTTGTTTTGAACCTTGAGCATCAATCAGCTCAGTAAGAATTTCAGATTCCTTAGCGTTAATTTGTGTACTTACTTTAGAAAATAAATCTTTTAATTCGGCATTATCATCTTGTTGAGATAAAGCTTCTGCCCAATATTTTGCTAGAAAAAAATGACTTCCTCTAGTGTCGATCTCTTTTACTTTTCTAGAAGGCGATTTGTCATTTAATAGAAATTTCTCGGTAGCACTATCTAAAGTATCACCAAGAACTTTAGCCATAGCATTTTCATTTTTCTCCCCGTAGAATTCTAATGACACTCCCAATGCCAAAAATTCACCCAAAGAATCCCATCTTAAATGGCCTTCTTCTAAAAATTGTTCGACATGTTTTGGAGCTGAACCACCAGCACCTGTTTCAAAAAGACCACCACCATTCATTAAAGGAACAATAGATAGCATTTTTGCACTTGTTCCAACTTCTAAAATTGGAAAAAGGTCAGTTAAATAATCACGTAAAACATTTCCAGAAACGGAAATAGTATCCTTACCGGCTTTCATTCTTTTTAAAGTGAACTCAGTAGCTGCGGTAGGAGCCATTATTTGAATATTTAATCCTTTAGTGTCTTCTAAAGCTAAATAGGTTTTGACTTTTTTAATAAGTTCTGCATCATGAGCTCTTTTCTCATCTAGCCAGAATATTGTAGGGTCGTTAGTTGCCTTAGCTCTAGAAACTGCTAATTTAACCCAGTCTAGAATAGGAGCATCCTTCACTTGGCACATACGCCAAATATCTCCATTACTAACTGTATGCTCTATTAAAATAGCACCAGTTTCCAAATCTATTACTTGTACTATCCCATTTTCCTTTATTTCAAAAGTTTTGTCATGAGAACCATACTCTTCGGCCTTTTGGGCCATAAGTCCAACATTTGGAACAGTACCCATTGTTGTTGGGTCAAATGCTCCGTGTTTCTTACAAAAATCGATTGTAGCAGAATAAATACCTGCATAACTACTATCAGGTATAACGGTTTTAGTGTCTTGAGCTTTACCTTGAGCATTCCACATTTTACCTGAATTTCTAATCATTGCAGGCATAGATGCGTCAATAATTATATCACTTGGTACATGAAGGTTTGTTATGCCTTTGTCTGAATTAACCATGGCTAAATCTGGACCATTAGCTAAAGCAGCATCTAAATCTTTGTTAATTGCATCTTTCTCAGCTTGAGGAAGCTTTTCAATTTTTTGATATAAGCTGGCTAACCCATCATTTGGGCTAACACCTAACGAATCAAATGTGTCAGCATATTTTACAAATACATGCTTTAAAAATGTTTCCACAACGTGACCGAAAATAATTGGATCGGAAACTTTCATCATGGTCGCCTTTAGATGAACCGAGAAGAGAACACCATTTTCTTTGGCGTCTTTAATTTCTTTTTCTAAGAATTCAAGTAATGCTTTTTTACTTAATACAGTAGCATCAATGATTTCACCAGCTAATAGGTCTAACTTATCTTTTAGGATTGTTTCTGAAGAATCGGATACCAATTTAATTTGTATCGATGTAGCCTTGCTAAGAGTTATGGATTTTTCATTTGCTTGAAAATCACCATCGGCCATAGTGGCAACATGAGTCTTGGAATCTGAACTCCAAGCACCCATACTATGTGGATTCTGTTTTGCGTAATTTTTTACTGCACGTGGAGCTCTACGGTCAGAGTTACCTTCACGTAATACTGGGTTAACAGCACTACCTTTTATTTTATCGTATTTAACCTTAATTTTCTTTTCCTTCTCACTCTTAGGTTCATCTGGATAACTAGGTAATTTATAGCCTTTTGACTGTAACTCTTGTATCGCCTCTTTCAATTGAGGAATAGAAGCGCTAATATTTGGTAATTTAATGATGTTTGCTTCCGGCTGTTTTGCCAAATTTCCCAATTCTTCCAAATCATTGGAAACCTGTTGTTCTTTGGTTAAAAATTCGGGAAAGGTAGCTGCGATTCTACCTGCGAGAGATATATCTCTGGTCTCTATATTAATTCCTGAAGATTTGGTAAAAGCTTTTACAATAGGTAAAAAAGACACCGTAGCCAATGCTGGGGCTTCGTCTGTTTTGGTATAAAAAATTTTGGACATTTGCGGTTTATTTTAATTTAAGCGGAACAAAGATACAATTTTCTATAGGCTAAAAAGACAGGAAATGCCCTAATATTTCAGGCTGGCGTGAAGATTTGCAAAATAACAAAAGCCATATCAATGTACGCATACAATGATATGGCTTTTTAGAAAAAGTTTACGGACAGTTTGTTTTAATTTTTCATTAAAACGGCAACCCTTGATTGCACCCGCTTCACTAATTCAACGTTTAAAATGTTTTTGAAATTTAAACATGGGGTCTAAACTTTAATCAACATTTCTTTTTTGTTATTTTAATTAAACACTAAAGCCTAATATTTAGGATTTAGACATTTAATAAATTATTAAATATAAAAGCGACAGCCTTTAACTTAAAATTCACCTCTACAGGTTCAATAACAATACAAAGAACGCAAGCTTCATAGTGATTTTAAAATGGATGCCTTGTTGTTCCCAAATTATCAATCACACTTAAATTTACAAAAAAAAATCTATTGAACGAATATTTTGGTAAATATTTATTAATCAACATGTTATGAACATAGGTTATTCACTATTGTTCATAAAAAATCACCGTCTCAAATTTGAGACGGTGATTTATATATTTTTTGATGGAAATTTATCCTCTTACTTCCTTGATTCTAGCTTTCTTACCAGTTAATTCACGGAAATAGTAAATTCTAGATCTACGTACTTTACCTCTCTTATTCACTTCAATTTTTTGAAGTGCAGGTAAATTAATTGGGAAGATACGTTCTACACCAACTGTTCCAGACATTTTACGAATAGTAAAAGTTTCTGTTGAACCAGTACCTCTACGTTGTATAACAACACCTTTGAAAAACTGAGTTCTTGTTTTCTCGCCTTCTTTAATTTCGTAGAACACAGTAATTGTGTCACCAGCTGAAAACTTTGGGAATTCTTTTTTAGTTACGAATTCGTCTTGTACAAATTTTATTAATGATTCCATTGAATAGTTAATTGGAATTAAATTAGAGTAACATTCACGATTATCGTCAGAGGTTATTCTAACAGGCTGCAAAATTAATCCTTAAATTAACACATACAAGTATTTTACAGACTTTTTTACTTGAAATGTTTTAGTTTAAAGTAATAAATCAGGTCTTAGCATCTCTGTACGCTCATAGGCCTTACTTTCTCGCCATTCTTCAATTTTACCGAAATTACCGCTTAGCAATATATCTGGCACACTCATCCCTTTATAATCCGCAGGTCTAGTGTATACCGGAGGAGCTAACAATCCGTCTTGAAAAGTATCAGTTAAGGCAGAAGTTTCATCGTTCAAAACTCCAGGAATTAATCTTATGATAGAATCGCAAAGTACTGCCGCACCCAATTCACCACCAGATAAGACATAATCTCCTATGGAAATTTCTCTCGTTATATATGCATCTCTAACACGCTGGTCGACACCTTTATAATGACCACAAAGAATAATCATATTATCTATCATTGAAAGCTGATTAGACATTTTCTGGTTTAGAGTTTCTCCGTCAGGCGTCATGTAGATGATTTCATCGTAATTTCGTTGAGACTTCAGTTCCGTGATACATTTGTCAATAGGTTCAATCATTAAAACCATACCGGCACCGCCGCCAAATTGGTAATCGTCAACATTTCGATATTTTGTGTCGGTATAATCTCTAAGATTATGAAAATGTACTTCAACCAAACCTTTATCTTTAGCTCTCTTTAAAATAGAAGCTTCAAACGGACTCGTAAGTAATTCGGGTAATACGGTAATAATATCTATTCGCATCCTTTTGATTTTGCATCATCGTTTAATCTGCCAAAAGTAATGAAAACAGTGGTAATCTTTCTCCCATCCTAATTTCTCATAAAGTTTTTGTGCAGGGTTGTCTATAGCTGTTTCTAACGCAAGACCTTTAAACCCTTGATGAGCACAAAATTGTTGGGCTTTTTCTAATAATTGTTGTCCTACCGATTGTTTACGATATTCTGAATCTACGTAAAGATCATTTAGAATTAATGACTTTTCTAAACTTACAGAAGAAAAGGTGTAGTATAATTGTACAAAACCGATTGCATTTTCACCTTCATAGGCGGCGAATATGACAGATTCTTCATTTGATATTCTATCTTTGAGAAATGCTTTGGCGGATTCAATATCTGAATCCATTTTATAAAAAACTCGGTAGCTATCGAAAAGAGGCGCAATATCTTCTATCTGTGTGCGAGTTATTCTTTTTAACTTTTTCATATCAAAAAAAAACTCCATAAAGGAGCTTTTAATTATTTAGTTTTCTTCTGTTTGTTGATTTCATCTTGTAGCTGCCTACTTACCTTCTGCTCACGTTCTAATGATCTTCTTCTATGGTCTTCATATTCAACCTCAAGTTCAGAAAGATTTTGCTTCGCTTCTTGGGTAAGTATATTACTGTTTCTAAACCTATAAATAAATAAGCCTAATAAAAGAAATAAACCTCCAATAATTGTCCAAAGAATAAAATTATAAGTGCTTTTAGAAACAGGAATACCAATAAATGACATGCTATCTTTTTCTTCAGTAACAGAGCTAAGATTAGTAGTTGTCTCTTCTAATTTTTTATTCAAAGAGGTGATAGTGGTCTCATGTTCTGCTATTGTAGATTTTAACTCACCAGTCTTTTTATTCATGGCAGCAATAGAATCCAATACATTCTTACGAATCTTAAAAAGGTTAGTTTCTTTTACTACCTCATACCGAATACCGTCAGCTCTATAATTACCTGAACGCTTTGCTACATAGTCAAATTGACTACTGATAGGCCCTTCATCTAACGATAACTTTTCGTCTTCTCCCTCTGCGTCTTGTGCAAATTGTTGGTTAGTGACGAAAAGAAACGCCACTATTAGTAGTATTTTATAGAATTTCATGAAATAGATTCTTAGGTTAAAATAAATGATTTAGAGATGACTAAAGTACTTCATTAAAGTCAAATTATAAAAAAAAATGAATAAACGTTATTACTGTTTATTTAACTACGTACACTATCAATAAAAAGATGTTCTCAATATTAATTTAGTAATATGTATAACGGCGAACTTTCGCAATATATTTAGCTAATCTAATAACTTGGTGTGAATAACCATATTCATTGTCATACCATATATAAAGTATAATATTTTTACCAGTGCTAGAAACTATTGTTGCCATACTATCGTAAATTGATGGGGCAGAGGTTCCTATAATATCTGATGAAACAAGTTCTTTATCCAGCGAATATTTTATTTGTTCTACCAAATCGCCTTCAAGTGCGTATTTTTTGATCATGGTGTTTACTCCATCTAAAGAAGTTTTTTGATTTATTTCTAGATTTAGAATAGCCAATGATCCATTCGGGACAGGTACCCTGATAGCATTCGATGTCAATTTTCCTTTTAAAGAAGGCAACGCCTTGGCTACGGCTTCACCAGCGCCCGTTTCGGTAATGACCATATTTAAGGCAGCTGCACGACCTCTTCTATATTTGCCATGCATATTATCGACCAGGTTTTGGTCATTAGTATATGCGTGAATTGTTTCTAGATGACCTTTTTTAATACCAAATGTCTCTTCTACAGCTTTTAAAATTGGAGTTATAGCATTTGTTGTGCAAGATGCGGCAGAAAATAATACAGTTTCATCAGGGCTATATTCTAAATGATTTACACCATGAACAATGTTCGCAATCTCTTTACCAGGTGCTGTTAATAGTACTTTTGAGGCACCATTCGCTTTAAGATGTCTTTCTAATTGTTCCTTATCTCGAAAAGCACCGGTATTGTCAATAATCAAAGCATTTTTGATTCCGTATTCGGTGTAGTCAATTTCTTCGGGCATATTGGCATAGATAACGTGTACCGTTGTACCATTTATAATAAGTTTTTGGTTTTCATAATCAACTTTTACTGTACCGCTGAAAATACCGTGAACAGAATCGGTTCTTAATAGGCTTGCTCTTTTTTCAAGGTTTTCAATAGTTGGTTTGCCGCGAACAACGATTGCTCTAAGTCTTAGTTGATTTCCTTTTCCGGTTTTAGACATTAATTCTCTAGCTACCAAGCGGCCTATTCTTCCAAAACCGTAAAGCACAACATCTTTAGGTTCTATGCTTTTAAAATCTTGTGCGCTTTTAAGCTTGTCTATTACAAACGCTTTAACATTGCTTAAAATGTTTTTATCAGAATGATATTCATAAGTTAATTTACCAATATCAAGCTTAGAAGGTGGTAAAGGAATATCGGTTATTGAACGTAAAATTTCTACCGAATCGAAAATTGAAATCGGCTTTTGCACAAATTCACCTGCGTATTCATGTAAATGGATAATATCACTTACATTTTTATCAATAACCTGATTCTTGAAAAGTACAATTTCAATAGATTTATCGTACCAAAGATCACTAACAATTTTTATAAATTCAGTAGTTGCTTTTCTTCGGTCTGCTTGAAAGGCCAGCTCTTTTTCAAATGTAGTTTGTGGAGCCATAATAATTGGTTGATTTTTAGAATTCGCACAAAACTAGAAAATTTAAGTGCCTTATTTAAATAATTTTCAACAAAAAGCCTTCGCTTTTACGAAGGCTGTATTTTTTAGTGTTTTTTTTATTGAAAAATAAGCCGGTCTCGTTCACCGTTAGAACCTAACATCGTAATAACCGTTTTATCATATTTTGAAATTCCTCCAAAGGCATTATAGGCATCGTCAATGTTGCCAATTTCAATATCATCTATTTTTACTATTACTTTTTCAGATAATCCGTATCCTCTATACCTTTCAGGTACTCCTATAATTTTAACACCAGTTTTAGTTTTGTAAACCTTTTTGTCGTGTGCGGTAAGGTTCTTTACTTCTAAGCCCATTTCTGGAACTGTTAAAGTTTGTCTTTCCTTTAATGTTAATGGTATGTGCAATAACTCATTATTTCTATCGATTACGAAGGCTAAGGTGTCGCCAGGTCTTTTTGTTGCTAGGTATCCAGTAAGATCTGGGTATTTATGAACTACAATTTCATCTACCTTTTTAATAATATCTCCGATTTCGATTCCCGCTTGTTGAGCCGCAGATTCTTCTTCGATTAATTCAATATAGACTCCATCTATATTGTTGATTCCTTTTTCAATTGCATCTCTTGTATTCGTAGGAGCAGGGCTAATACCCATAAAGCCTTTTTGAACATTGCCATATTCTAGAATATCCTGAATTACCTTTTTTGCAATATTACTAGGTACCGCAAATGAATAACCAACATAAGAACCTGTTTGAGAGGTGATTGCCGTATTGATGCCCACCAAGTCTCCGTTGGTATTTACTAAAGCTCCCCCTGAATTTCCTGGGTTTACAGCTGCATCTGTTTGTATGAAGGACTGATTTTTTCCAAGATTACGTGCTTTTGCACTAATAATCCCTGCGGTTACAGTCGAGGTTAGGTTAAATGGATTGCCTACAGCTAAAACCCATTCGCCAATTTTTGTTTGATCAGAATCACCAAAAGCTAAATAAGGTAATTTTTCATCTGTATCTATTTTAATTAAAGCAATATCTGAATTTGGATCAGCACCTATTAATTCAGCATTGTATGTTTTGTTGTTATTTAATGTTACCTGTAGTTGATTTGCTCTACTTATAACATGGTTATTGGTAACTATATATCCATCAGAAGAAATTATTACTCCAGAGCCGGTTCCTACCTGAGGTACAGGACTTCCGCTCGACCCATAAAAAAAATCTAATATGCTAGTTGGGCCTTTGCTTAAAGTGATATTCACAACGTGAACAACCGCATTAACTGTATTTTCTGCAGCCATGGTAAAATCTACTTCATTAATCCCTGAACCCTTTGCAGAAGTCGGGGTGTAGTTGGTGTTGAAAACACCATTGCCATTGTCTTGTGAAATTATGGTGAAATTATCTTTTTCGAAAAAGAGTTTATAAGCACCCAACGTAATTGCGCCTGCAAATACAGATACAAGTAGAAGACTTGCTAATCTTTTCATATTCTTTAATGTTTTAACGTATTCGACACAAAATTAATCGTTTTTATGCTCTTTGATAAGCGTTTAACTACTTTTTAACTACTATTAAAAAGTTTATTATATCCTATCTTTGTGTCTATATGCTAACATGAAATATATTTTTTATAAATATCAGGGAACCGGTAATGATTTTGTGATTTTTGATAATCGCAAAAACGAATTTCCGAAAGACGATGTGCAATTCGTCGCAAGTATCTGTGATCGTAGATTTGGTGTAGGTTCTGATGGGTTAATTTTATTAGAAGATGATAAAAATGCAGATTTTAAAATGGTGTATTTTAATGCTGATGGTAAAGAAGGGAGCATGTGTGGTAATGGCGGAAGATGTATTGTTGCCTTCGCTCATTTTCTTAACATAATTAAGGATAAAACTATTTTTATAGCTGTGGATGGTTTGCACGAAGCTGATATTGAAGGTGATGTAGTAAGTTTGAAAATGTTAGATGTTCAAGAAATAAAAGAAAAACCAAATGCTCTTTATTTAAATACAGGATCTCCGCATCATGTACAATTGGTTAATGAATTGAAATCATTTAATGTGGTTAAGGAGGGTGCTCGTTTACGGTATGGTGTATATGGTGAAAAGGGTAGTAATATCAATTTTGTTGAACAAAATAAATCAGGAGGTTTCGATATACGTACCTACGAAAGAGGTGTTGAAGATGAAACATTATCATGTGGTACCGGTGTAACTGCTGTTGCCTTGGGAATGTATCATATAGGAAAAACAATGAAAAAGATTGTTCCTGTAAAAGCGGTAGGCGGCAACCTTGAAGTTTCTTTTGATGAACAAAACGGTTTGTATAGTAATATCTATTTAAAAGGAGAGACGAAACAAGTTTTTAAAGGTGAGCTAACATGGTAAATTTAATAGGAAATCAGATTTATCTAAGAGCCTTAGAACAAGAGGACCTAGATTTTCTATATGAACTTGAGAATAATACAGATGTTTGGGAGGTTAGTGGTACAATTGCACCTTACTCCAAAAATGTGTTACAACTTTATTTAGATAATGCCCACCGAGATATTTTTGACGTAAAACAATTACGACTGGTAATTTGCGATTTGGAGCATAAAGCTCTTGGATTGATAGATATATTTGATTTTGAACCAAATCATAAACGAGCAGGTATAGGAATAATTATTCTTGATACAGAACAAAGAAATAAAGGAATTGGTGCTGAATCAATTACCTTATTATGTAATTACGTTTTTGATGTCTTAGGTTTAAGACAGATTTATGCCAATATTTTAGAAGAGAATTTAGCAAGCATGCATTTGTTTAAAAAATTAGGTTTTGTAGAGGTAGGTATTAAAAAAGATTGGGTTCGTGTTAAGAATACCTTTAAGAATGAGGTTTTATTACAAAAAATAAATAACTAATGAGTATCAAACGTATTTTACTAGGTGTGGTTCTAGCAGGTTTAATTGGGGGCGGTATTTTCGCATACATTGCTTATGGTACATTTTTTACTCCTAACACAAGTTTCAATAGCGATGAAGAATTTGTTTTTATACCAACCGATGCTTCTGAGAATGATTTAGAAAAAGGGTTATCCCCATTACTTAAAGACTTTGATGCTTTCAAATCTGCGGCAAACAGAAAGGGCTACTTAAGCAATATTAAAGCAGGCAGATATAAGATTGCTAAGGGTATGAATAATAATGAGATTGTTAATTCATTACGAAGTGGCAATTTACCTGTGAAAGTGTCTTTTAATAATCAGGAGAGTGTTAATGACTTGGCAGGTAGAATTGCTAGTCAAATAGAAGCAGATAGTAGTTCTTTGGTCGCTGCTTTTAAGGACACAGAGTTTTTAAATTCTAACGGATTTAATGAGGATAATTTGATTTCGTCTTATATCCCCAATAGTTATGAGTTTTTCTGGAATACATCTGCGACTGGCTTTAGAGATAGAATGTTAAAAGAGTATAATCGATTTTGGAACGATGCTAGAATTGACAAAGCGAAAGTGTTAGGTTTAGAGCCTAAGGAAGTAATTGCCTTGGCATCAATAGTACATAAAGAAACCGCAAAGGTTGATGAGAGGCCAACAGTTGCAGGGGTATATCTAAATAGATTGAAAAAAGGAATGTTGCTGCAGGCAGATCCAACGGTTATTTATGCAATAAAAAAGGAGACAGGTAATTTTGATACCATTATTAAGCGAGTGTTGTATAAAGATTTAGAAATGGATTCTCCTTATAATACGTATAAGTATGCAGGTATACCCCCAGGACCGATAACAATGCCAGATATTACGGCTATAGATGCGGTGTTGAATCCTAAAAATCATAATTACTATTATTTTGTGGCGAATGTAGAAAAATTCGGGTATCACATGTTTGCAGAGAACTTAACACAACACAACCGAAATAAAGAGCAATACATCCGATGGATAAATGCACAAAAAATCAATAGATAGGTTTATTGTCCGAATTTTAGCACTTGTTAACTAAATCTGTATTCTTTTAACAGAACCTTCTTAAACTACTATAATTTCCCTTATACCTTTGCCAAAGAAATTTAAGCAGGCAAATAGTGTTCGCCGTTAGTCTTAAGAAATAACTAGTATGAGAAGATGGATATTAATTTGTTGTCCTCTAATTATGATGTTTATTTTATCTGGTTTCGGTTTCAAACCTTTTAAGGTTGAAGTACCGGAGTTGCTTAAAGTAAAAGAACCTACTTTAGTTTCGTTACCTCAAGACGAATCTTTTTTATTGAATTATCAAATTGCTCCCCCCTTTCTTGGTAGTCAATATATTGGCTTTAAAGAGGCTTTGGCCTTTAAAGAGTCTCAAGGCAATTACTTTGCCACCAATACCTATGGGTATTTAGGAAAATATCAATTTGGGCTAGGAACCCTTGAATTAGTTGGTGTTTACGACGGAAATCATTTTTTAAATGATCCTATTCTTCAAGAGAAAGTTTTTAATGTAAATATCTCTAGAAACAAATGGATTTTAAGAAAGGATATTAAAAGATATGTTGGGGTGCATATGCGCGGAATAGAAATTACCGAATCAGGTATATTGGCAGCAGCACATCTTGCTGGTCCGGGCAATGTAAAATTATATTTACGTTCGCAAGGCCGTATGGAAATTATGGATGGTTATGGTACTAGTATTTCCCACTATATGAAAAAGTTTTCGGGATATGATATTTCTATGATTTTACCGAAACGAAATCCAAGAATTTAAAAGTTTAAGTAGATATAAAAACGGGAAACCTTGGCAATTTATTGTCAAGGTTTTTTTATGCATGAATAATAAATATTGCCGGTCTTTTATGAAGGTCAACATTTTCATTTTTCCAATTTATTGCAGTCTTGGTTTTAATATATTCTGTCGGTAAAGTAATATCTGCTGCAACACAAATTCGCGTACTCGGTGCTAAAGATTTTATAAGTTCCTCAAGCATTTTATTGTTACGGTACGGAGTTTCGATGAATATTTGCGACTGATTGTCTTCCTTTGATTTCCGTTCTAAATTTTTGATATATTTTTTGCGATCAGAACTATCAATAGGTAGATAACCGTTAAAAGCAAAATTTTGACCGTTCATTCCGCTGGCCATTAACGCTAATAAAATAGAGGAGGGCCCTACTAAAGGTATTACTTGTATATTCTTTTCATGTGCTATTTTGACAACAGCAGCACCTGGGTCAGCAATGCCAGGACAGCCAGCTTCTGAAAGTATTCCAACATCAAAACCTTCTATGCATGGATTAAGAAAAGTTGGAATTTCTTGTGCCTCGGTAAACTTATTTAATACAGAAAGCTTCAGTGAAGGCTGAGATTTCCTCGGACTAATTTTTTTTATAAAATGACGAGCTGTCTTTTCATTTTCAACTATATAGTGGTCTAATTGTTCAATAGTTTGTTTAATTGAAATAGGTAATACTTCTAATGGCTCCATATCACCTAATGTAGAAGGTATTAAATATACATTTCCTGTTTTCCCGTTTTTTGTCCTCATTTATTTATTTTCTAATCTAGCTGCTATGACCGTGCAAGCTTTGTCAATCATTATATAAACTTTTTTGAATCCTTCGTCAGAATCATGATAAGGATCGGGGACCTCCTCGTTCTTTAAATTAATTTCGCTTAAAAGTAGCTTAACTTTTTCTTCGTCCGATTTATTTCTTGATAAACTTATGATGTCCGAATAATTACTTTTATCCATAACATAAATTAAATCAAAAGAATCAAAATCTGAAATGGTGAACATCCTACAGCTTTGGTGGCTTATGTCGATACCGTAATTATGAGCGACCTTTATTGATCTAGGATCAGGAGGATTGCCTACATGATAGCCAACAGTGCCTGCTGAGTCTACAAATGTAATTGTTGAATCAACTTTTGATTTAAGAATACCTTCTGCCAATGGGGACCTACAGATGTTACCTAGGCAAACCATCAACACATTCATGGTGTAGTGGAATTAAGAGAATTTCTTTGTTAAGTCATCAATATACTTACGAAACTGCTTATCGGTTTCTGCTAAGTTATCTACAGTCTTACACGCATGTAAAACAGTGGCGTGATCTCTTTTCCCTATTTGAGAGCCTATGCTTGCTAAAGAAGCTTTCGTGAATTTCTTAGCAAAAAACATGGCTAATTGTCTTGCCTGTACAATATGCCTCTTTCTTGTTTTAGATTGCAAAGTAGCTACATCCATTTCAAAGTAATCAGAAACTACCTTTTGTATATAGTCGATAGATACTTCTCTTTTTGTATTCTTGACGAATTTCTCTACTACTTGTTGAGCAAGTTCTATGGTAACTTCTCTTTTGTTTAAGGTAGACTGTGCAATTAAAGAAATAATGGCTCCTTCAAGTTCCCTAATATTAGTTTTTATATGCTTTGCAACATATTCTATAATGTCTTCAGGAATTTCTACACCATCTCTATATAACTTGTTCTTTAATATAGAGATTCTTGTTTCGTAATCAGGACTTTGCAATTCTGCGGATAGTCCCCATTTAAAACGAGATAAAAGACGTTGTTCAATATCCTGCATGTCAACAGGAGCTTTATCTGAAGTAAGAATTACTTGCTTACCATTTTGATGTAAATGGTTAAAAATATGGAAGAATACGTCTTGGGTACCAGATTTTCCAGATAAAAACTGCACATCATCAATAATAAGTACGTCTATTAATTGATAGAAATGAATGAAATCATTTCTAGTGTTCTTCTTTACAGATTCAATATACTGTTGTGTGAATTTCTCAGCAGATATATAAAGTACGGTTCTCTCAGGATATTTATCCTTTATTTCAACTCCAATGGCATGCGCTAAATGTGTTTTTCCTAAACCTACACCGCCAAATACTAATAAAGGATTAAAAGAAGTACCTCCTGGTTTATTAGCGACTGCCATACCTGCAGAACGCGCCAAACGGTTAGAATCTCCTTCTAAGAAATTATCAAAATTATAATTTGGATTTAGCTGTGATTCTATCTTTATATTTCTAATTCCTGGTATAACAAACGGATTTCTTAATTCAGGATTTTTAGATTTGATGGGAACATCCATTTCTTGGGCCGCCATTGCACCTCTATTAGAACTAGGGATTTTTTCTGTAAATGGCTCTTTATTTCCGTAGGTATTTTCCATACGAATGATATATACCAATTTTGCAGTCTCTCCTAATCCCTTTGTTAAGCCAACTTTTAAAAGTTTTACATAGTGCTCTTCTAGCCATTCGTAGAAAAATTTACTTGGCACCTGTATACTTAAAGCGTTTTCAGATAATTTAACTGGCTTAATAGGTTCAAACCAGGTTTTGAATGCCTGCGGTTGGATATTATCCTTAATAAACACCAAACAGTTTTTCCAGACGGAATTTGCAGTAACACTCATAATTAATTCTAAGCTTTTAATGGTTAGCGTTTAGCTAAATGTAATTGAAAAACTTCAATTAGGTCTCTTATTCAACTTGGGCAAATATGTGAACAAATTATTTAAAAAAAAAATGGATTATCATTGAATTTGACCTTTTTTTTTCTCATGTTCGCTTGCCGGTAGGTGAGCTTTTAAATATATACTTTTTACTTTAAATAAATGCGTACAAACGAAATTTCTTTTCGAATAAGATATAGTGAAACAGACCAAATGGGTGTAGTTTATCATGGCAATTATGCTCAATATTTGGAATTGGGAAGAGTTGAATGGCTAAGGTCGTTAGGAATTTCTTACAAAAGTATGGAGGAAGGCGGAATAATGCTTCCAGTAATAAGTTTATCAATAAATTATTTAATGCCTGCTTTGTATGATGATTTAATAACGGTTAAAGTACTATTGAATAAAAAACCTGCAGTTCGAATAGAATTTGATTACGAAATAACAAATGAAGCAGATGATTTATTGGCTACTGCAAATACAGTTTTGGTGTTTATGGATATGAAAAGGAAAAGACCAACAAAATGCCCGCAATTTT
>RCMY010001100.1_pt1 | contig 28106 bp, 31 predicted proteins | sample 2041341 | NCBI WGS metagenome assembly RCMY01 (sample SAMN09708234, study PRJNA481090) | Marine sediment metagenome, whole genome shotgun sequencing project.
ACTTTTTGAATATAATCGATAGAAACTTCTCGCTTGGTATTCTTAACAAACTTCTCGACCACTTGTTGTGCCAATTCCAAAGTAACCTCCTTCTTATTGAAAGATGATTGTGCTATTAATGATATAATTGCACCTTCCAATTCGCGAATGTTGGTCTTAATGTGTTTTGCCACATAATCAACAATATCATCAGGCATTTCAACGCCATCGCGATATAGTTTATTTTTCAAGATAGAAATTCGGGTCTCGTAGTCAGGATTCTGCAGCTCTGCCGATAATCCCCATTTAAACCTTGACAATAATCTTTGTTCAATATCCTGCATATCAACAGGAGCCTTATCTGAAGTTAAGATTACTTGTTTGCCATTTTGGTGTAAATGATTGAAAATATGGAAGAAAACATCTTGTGTTCCAGATTTCCCAGAGAGGAATTGAACATCATCAATTATCAATACATCTATCAATTGATAAAAATGTATAAAATCATTTCTTGTATTCTTCTTTACAGACTCTATATATTGTTGCGTAAATTTCTCAGCTGAGATATATAAAACAGTACGCTCAGGATATTTATCTTTTATTTCAACCCCTATAGCATGTGCTAAATGCGTTTTGCCCAATCCTACACCGCCAAATATCAATAACGGATTAAACGATGTGCCACCAGGTTTGTTGGCTACCGCCATACCTGCTGAACGTGCCAGTCGGTTTGAATCTCCTTCAAGGAAATTGTCAAAATTGTAATTTGGATTTAACTGGGATTCTATCTTTATGTTTCGTATACCAGGAATTACAAAAGGATTTCGTAGTTCAGGGTTTTTGGATTTAATAGGAACATCCATTTCCTGAGGTCTCATATTACCTCTGTTTGAACTGGGAATTTTCTCTGTGAAAGGTTCGCGATTACCATAGGTATTTTCCATACGGATAATATATACCAATTTGGCGGTCTCGCCCAACTCTTTTGTAAGTGCAACTTTTAAAAGTTTAACATAATGCTCTTCTAGCCATTCGTAAAAAAATTTGCTAGGCACTTGAATACTCAATGCGTTTTCAGAAAGCTTAACAGGCTTGATGGGCTCAAACCATGTTTTGAATGCCTGCGGTTGGATGTTATCTTGGATAAACGCCAAACAATTGTTCCAAACGGAATTTGCAGTTACACTCATTATAGAAATTTCTATTATTTATTGGTTAATTTTTAAGCATAATTAGCTTATGGTTCTTATGATATGTAAGAGTAAATTAGGTTTGGCAAATATGTGAACAAAAATCCTAAAAAAAAAATGATTTGGGGTTGAATTTACCCTTTTTTTTTCGCATGTTAACGGGCTTCTTGAAGAAGCTTTTAAATATATAATTTTTAGTTGAATAAATATGGATTTTAATGATATTTCTTTTAGGGTTCGCTATGGCGAAACAGACCAAATGGGAGTGGTGTATCATGGGAATTACCCGCAATATTTGGAGATGGGCAGAGTTGAATGGTTAAGGACGTTGGGAATTTCTTACAAGGACATGGAAAATAATGGAATTATCCTGCCAGTTATTTCTTTAAATATAAATTATAAAAAATCAGCGGTTTACGATGACCTTCTTACAGTGCGTACCATCTTACGAAAAAAACCACAGGTAAGGATTGAATTTGACTATAAGATATACAATGAAGAAGGCGAATTATTGGCTGAAGCAAACACTGTACTTGCGTTTATGGATGCCGAAAAAAATAAGCCGATAAGATGCCCAGAATATATACTTGAAAAGCTTAAAATTTAAATTTCACTCAGTTTTGCAACAATACCCTTAAGCGCATTGAATTTGAGCGTAATCGGTTGGGCCTTGCTTTTTGTAGTGCTCACCGTTAAGGTGCAATCCATTTCCAATTGTTGGGATACAATTTCCAACTGATTTCGTTTTATGATTCGCATTACCTTATCCATATCAGGATAACCAAATGTAACTTCAATATCTGCTCTTATTGTTCTTTCAATTATTTTCGATTCTTCAAGTGACATTTGGGCAGCTTTTCGATACGAACTTATTAGGCCACCAACTCCAAGTTTTGTTCCTCCAAATATTCGAGCAACTGCAACTAGGACATTTGTAAGTTCAAAGGATTGGATTTGCCCATAAATTGGCATTCCTGCCGAATTATTTGGTTCCCCATCATCATTCGCTCGATAACTATTTTTTGAAACCCCTAATTGCCAAGCATAACACACATGATTTGCAGTATGATGCTTTTTTCTTAGACCTTCTATGATGGGTTTTACTTCTTCTTCAGTTGTTATTGGAAATGCATAGCCGAAAAACTTGCTCTTTTTCTCTTTGAACAGAATTTCGTTTGACGGCTGGGCCAATGTTCTATATGTATCTGGGTTTTCCATTAGAATATCGCCACTAAGATTATACTAATAATAGCCAGTGCTATACCGCTCCAGTTCTTAAGACTAATTTTCTCTTTGAACAAAATTATACCCAATAGTGTAGATAACATTACAATGGCCACATTGTTGATGGTGAAAACCGACGCACTATTCAAAGATGGATTTTGTAATGCAAATAGTATATAGAGAAATAATTGGGAACGCCAAGCGCTATTCCTCCTAAAACGTTTCTGAGATTTATTTTAAATGGGGTTTTGAAAGTCTTAATACAAATAAACACAATTCCTACAAAGGCGGCGGCGGCAAAAACGGTTGCCGAAAAAAGCGGGAATTCAGTTTCCTTAATGTGAACTTCCTGTACATATTTAATACTGGTGTCAATTATTCCAGAACCGAGAAACACTAATATTGGTAGTATAAGGGTAGACTTCTTAATTGATATCTGTTTTTCTTTGATTGATGCAAAATAAACCGCGGCCAATGCCAGCAGAATACCGACCACTTTAAGTATCCCAAGCTCTTCTTTATACACTAGAATCCCAAAAATAACCGGAATTACCAATGACATTTTTGTGGCTACAGAAGCGACTGAGACCCCAACAGTTTGTGAAGTTTTGGCCATTAGATTGAATACTAAAATAAAAAGAAAACCTAATAGTAAAGTGCCTAAAAACCAAGGCTTTTGACTTATTTCAGAGGGATTTATTTCACCCGAATAAAAGAACAAACCAACAATACATGCTACAATATAATTGGTGACAATTGCATAAAAAGTGTCAATCTTGTAAACTGCATAGAGTTTAAATATTACAAATATTAAACTGGAAAAACATATGCTAAGTACAAGTTCAAACATTTATAATTTTGATTTTATTTGAATTATATCCTCTTGCCCAACGATGAGGTGCCAGGTTTTAATCCCTAATTTGTTCGCAGATTGCGTATTAACAATAGTATCATCAACAAAAAACGTTTCAATTGGGTCTAAGGCGTTTTTCTCAAGAACAAACTCATAGCTGTCAGCATTTGGTTTCCTTAAATGGATTTCATGCGAAAGGTAAAATTGCTCAAAGCTATTTTTAAAGCGATGATATTTGGACTTGCCCATGATATTGATTACTTGCGAAGTGTGCAGTGCATTATTGTTGCTTAGGAGAAACAGACGGTATTCCCTTTCCTTAGCCAATTTTTCTATGAATTCCAATCGGTATTCAGGAAAGTCCAGCAGCATGCCATTCCATATATTCTTAATCTCTTGGGTAGCTATTTTTGGGAAGAAGGATTGAAGACCATCTATAAAGGTTTCTGATGAAATTTGGCCTACTTCGAAGGCATTACTAAGTGCTATCAACTCTGGAGTCAGACTAGGGTTGCCATACTTTTGCATTTCACGAAAAATAATCTCCTTATCCAAATTAATGAAGATATCCCCAAAGTCAAATATGATGTTCTTAATCATTCTGATAAATAGTTATAATATCTGCTTCAATTTCTACTGTACGAGCTATATTCCCAGAAAATTTCGGAGCTTTCAGTCCATCGCCAAAGTTAGTATTACCTTGAACAACTCGAACTTCGTCCCACAATTTAGTATCAATAAAAGACTGAAGCGTTTTGGCCCCGCCTTCAATTAAAACACTCGTGATATTGTGTTTATGCAAAACTTCACAAATTTGTTGTGGTCTGTTTTTTGTAAAATCAATAACTTCATAAGCAATCCCTTTCTGCCATTGTGATTTATCCTCAACCTCTGTGAAAATAATAGTTTTTGCACTTTGGTCAAGAATATGATAATTCCCTTTAATTTTTAGATTTTTATCTAGGACAATCCTAATGGGAGAATTTCCATACCATTCCCGAACATTCAGTTTGGGGTTGTCATGTTCAACTGTATTCGTACCTATTAGAATGGCCTGTTCTTGACTACGCCATTTATGTACCAACTGTCTTGAATATTTATTCGAAATCCAATAGGGCTGTGCTTCACGACTTCTTTTAGTCTGATTGGGCGCAACGAAACCATCAAAGGTTTCAGCCCATTTTAATATAATATATGGTCGTTGTCTTTTGTGAAATGTCAAAAATCTTTTATGATGATCTGCACACTCTTTTGCAAGAACGCCAACAGTTACATTGCAACCAGCATCTTTTAATCGCTTAACACCTTTACCAGCTACTTTGTCATGTGGGTCCAAAATACCAATGACGACTCTAGGTATTTTCTGAATTACGATTAAATCGGCACAAGGTGGGGTTTTCCCGTAGTGTGAACAAGGTTCCAAAGTAACATAAAGAATTGCTTTTTGTAATAATTCCTTGTCCTTGACAGCATTAATGGCATTGACCTCTGCATGTGGCCCACCATAAGCACTGGTGTACCCTTCGCCAATTATTTTATTTCCCAATACGATTACAGCACCTACCATTGGATTGGGAGCGGAAGTACCCAGTCCGTTTTTGGCCAGTTGCAGTGCCCGTTTCATATATGTAACGTCTAAAGACATTTATTTGATAGTTATTTCTTCGCTATGATCAATTGGGTAATCAAATGAAAAACCAGCAAGTTTATAGGTTATATCCCCCTTAAAATTAACTACAACCTTATTATTAAGTACCTGTTTAATGATAGTGCCCAACAATCCCCCTTTACCTTCTTCAAATAATTTTGAAGTCGGAATTTTTACCACTAGTGGAATTGTAAATTCATCTCTTGGGGGAACTTTAAATGCCTTAGAAGAAACCGTTGCAACATAAGTACTATCAACGAAAACCTTGATTTCATCTGTTAACAATGTTCCGCCCAAATCATTTCCATTTTTAAAAAAGGCTTTGGCCTTGAGGTTTATCGTATCCAAACTTGCTTTAGCAATACCGATATTTTCAACGCCAATAAATTCAGGCTTTTCTCTGATATTACAGCCAAAGAAAAACATACATAACATCAAAATGGAAAATGCTTTTTTCATTTATTATAAAAGTTTATTTCATGTATCTTCACTCCGCTAAAATAGGACTTTATAGCACACTAGTTTTACAAAATATGGAAACTACATTGATACAGGAAATTCGATCTTTGGATAATGACGAAGTAGCAGCCGTAATTCGAAAAGTTCTGATTGATTTGGGTGTGCCAAAGGTTGGTACAGCCTATTTGGACAAGACATTGGATTATATGTTCCAGAATTATGATAAGCCCAGAGCAACTTACTTTGTTATGGAAGACCAAGGTAGAATAATCGGCTGTAACGGTTTGGCCCAATTAGAGAACTATCAGGGCAATATATGCGAGTTGCAAAAAATATGTTTTTTTGGAAGTGGCAAAAGGGCTTAGAATTGGTTCCAAAATGATGAATAAATGTTTGAATCGCGCTAAAGGGTATGCTTTTAAAGGAAATTAAAAATATTTACCATAGGGAGCTTGATGCCATTTATGAGCAGGAAGAAGTTGATAGCTTTTTTTATCTTGTGATTGAGCATTATTTAGATTTGGAGCGCTTTGTTTTGGCATTAAAACCCAATTTAGTTGTCACTAAAGCCGAAGAACAGCCCTTGTTTGAGGCTTTGGGTCAATTGAAGCTGGAAAAGCCCATTCAATATATTTTAGGGTCAACCCAATTTATGGGTTTGGAATTTAAGGTGAATGAAAATGTCTTGATTCCCAGGCCTGAAACAGAGGAATTGGTACGCTGGATTATTGATGATTTTGAGTTAATTGGAAATAAGCAAATCAATGTTTTAGACATTGGTACAGGGAGCGGATGTATGGCCATAGCATTGGCAAAAAATTTAAAAAATGCTAAAGTGGATGCCTTGGACATCTCTGAAAATGCTTTGGTAGTTTCACAGGAGAATGCTTCGTTAAATAGGGTGGAAGTTGGGTTTATTCAAGCTGATATTTTCAAATTGAAAAATCTTAAAGAAAAATATGATATAATTGTTTCCAATCCACCGTATGTTAGGATGTTGGAGAAGAAGCAAATGAATTCAAACGTAATTGAAAATGAACCCGAATTAGCACTGTTTGTGGAAGATAAAGATCCTTTGATATTTTATCGAAAAATCTGTGAATTCGCCAAATTCAACTTAAAAAAAGAAGGGCGTTTGTATTTTGAAATAAATCAATACCTGGGTGCCGAAACAAAAGCACTGTTAGAGAATGATTTTTGCGAAGTAGTATTACATAAAGATATGTTCGGGAATGACAGAATGTTGAAAGGTAAACTCAAAAATTGAACCTAGGATAACTATGAAAAGTATAGTTGTATTTTGTGGGAGTAGTGAAGGCAATGATCCAGATATTTTGTGTGCAGCACAAGAATTAGGGCAAGTCCTAGCCAAACGAAACATCACCTTGGTTTATGGTGCAGCCAAAATAGGGGTGATGGGAAAAGTTGCTCAAGGCTCTTTGGATAATGGAGGTAAGGTTATTGGAATCATCGCTGATTTTCTAAAATTAAAGGAAGTTTTTCATACGGGCTTAACTGAATTGATTGTCACAGATAACATGCATGAGCGTAAATTACAAATGCATGAACTCTCTGACGGAATAATTACACTTCCAGGAGGGTATGGTACTTTAGAAGAATTGTTCGAAATGATCACATGGGCTCAGCTGGGCCTGCATCAAAAACCAATAGGAATACTCAACACTAATGGATTTTATGATGATTTGTTGAAAATGTTGCGCAAAATGGTCGCTCTGGGTTTCCTGAAAATAGAATATTATACTATGCTATTGGTTGATGATTCTGTAGATGGATTGTTAAAACAAATGCAAGATTACAAACCATTGGCATTGCCAAAATGGATTAAAAAAGACCAAGTGTAAATGATTGTAAAGGAAAAAATAGAGGAGTTGCGGCGAGAATTGCGGGAACATAACCACAATTACTACGTGCTGGACAATCCCACAATATCAGACTATGATTTTGATATGAAACTTAAGGAACTACAGTTTCTTGAGTCGAAGCATCCCGAGTTTTATGATACAACTTCCCCAACTTTACGTGTCGGTGGTGCTATCACCAAGAGCTTCAACACCATCGTTCATGAACATCGTATGTATTCTTTGGATAATTCGTATTCAAAGGAGGATTTAGAGGATTGGGAAAAGCGCATTCAAAGAATTCTTGGCGATGCCGAGGTTGAATTCACTTGTGAGCTCAAATACGATGGTGCTTCAATAAGTCTTACTTACGAAAATGGGCGATTGGTAAAGGCAGTTACAAGAGGTGACGGATTTCAAGGTGATGAGGTTACCACTAATATAAAGACAATCCGTTCAGTACCGCTGCAGCTTGAAGGCGATTATCCACCAAAATTTGATATTCGGGGAGAAATCATTTTGCCCTTGGACGGATTTAAAAAAATGAACGAAGAAAGGATAGCTGCCGGGGAAGACCCTTATATGAATCCCAGAAATACGGCCTCAGGTAGCTTAAAGTTGCAGGATAGCGCAGCTGTGGCCCAGCGTCCATTAGATTGTTTATTGTATGGCATTGTTGGCTCGAATACAGGGATTACATCACAATTTGGAATGCTTGAAAAGGCTCGAAACTGGGGTTTTAAAATCCCTACAATAGCCCAGTTATGTAAAACTACCGATGAGGTAATGGCTTTTATTGACCATTGGGATGTACATCGGCATGATTTACCCTACGAGACCGACGGGGTTGTAATTAAAGTGAACAGTATTCAGCATCAAGAGGAGTTGGGTTATACCGCCAAATCACCCCGATGGGCAATGGCCTATAAATTCAAGGCAGAACAGGCGTCAACTGTTTTAAATGAAATTACTTATCAAGTGGGGCGTACCGGAGCCATAACTCCAGTAGCCAATTTAGTACCTGTTTTACTGGCTGGTACTTCAGTGAAAAGAGCATCTTTGCACAATGCGGACCAGATTGAAAAGCTCGATATTAGGGAAGGTGATACTGTTTTTGTGGAAAAGGGCGGTGAGATAATTCCAAAAATTATAGGGGTCGATTTTTCAAAACGTTGCGTTGATTCCAAACCGACAAAATATATCACCCATTGCCCTGAATGTGATACGGAATTAGTGCGTACTGAAGGCGATGCCAAACATTATTGTACGAATTTTTATGGTTGTCCTACCCAGATAACAGGGCGGATACAGCACTTTATTTCGCGTAAGGCTATGGATATAGAAGGATTGGGAGGGGAAACTGTTGAACTCCTTTTTAAGGAAGGACTCATACGTAACTACGCAGATTTGTACATCTTGACCAAAGAACAGATAATGCCCTTGGAACGTATGGCTGAAAAATCAGCTGAAAATCTGGTTCATGGGGTGGCTGAGTCGGTCAATATTCCTTTTGAACGGGTTTTATTCGCCTTAGGAATACGTTTTGTTGGTGAGACAGTGGCCAAGAAGTTGGCAAAAGCCTATAAGAATATTGATGCTTTAATGACTGCTTCTATCGATGATTTAAAGACTGTTGACGAAATTGGGGAACGCATCGCCCATAGTGTTGTTGAGTTCTTTCAAAATGAAAGAAATCTGGAGAACATTGCTCGTTTGAAGAGCTATGATCTACAATTTGAATTATCTGCGGATAAGCTTCTAAACCAAACCGAAATACTAAAGGGAAAGACTTTTGTGGTTTCTGGAGTTTTTGAAACGCTAAGCAGGGATGAACTCAAAAAATTAATTGAAGACAATGGGGGGAAGGTAGGCTCATCCATTTCTTCTAAAACATCATTTTTGGTAGCGGGTGATAAAATGGGTCCAAGTAAAAGAACAAAAGCTGAAGGTTTAGGAGTACCGATAATATCCGAACAGGATTTTATTGGGATGGTGAATTAAGTTTTCATTTATGATAACCAATACAACACGACGTTTTTGGTATGCACTATTGTCCTCAATAGCGTTTTTAGTGCGTTACAGGTATTTTAAAAAATGGTTTTGGGTAGTTGTTTTGATTCTGGTTATTGGGTTTATGATTCCTCAGAAAATGATAATTCCTGTTAGTGGGGCGACAGCTAAAAGTTGGGCCATTGATTCATTTTGGGCCTACCCTTGGGGAACATCGATAACCCATAAGGGTATTGATATATTTGCAGAAAGGGGTACTGATGTTATTTCATCTACCTATGGGATTGTAGTATATACCCACGAAGGTGGTAAGGGGGGTAAGTCAGTTATGATATTGGGGCCAAAATGGCGTTTTCATTATTATGCGCATTTAGATTCTTATGACGCTTTTGCCTTTCAACCCGTTAAACCCGGAACTGTTTTGGGAACGGTCGGTGATTCTGGCAATGCCAAAGGAAAACCACCGCACCTGCATTATGCCATAACCACTCCTTTTCCTTATCCGCAGCTATATGATTCAGAATCTGTTCAAGGATGGAAAAAAATGTTTCATTTAAGTCCAGATACTTGGTTGCGCTAAGAAAATAGCGTTTAATTTTGAAGACTTAATTTTTATTTAGATAGAATCAGATGAATTACTTTTTAATAGCAACCATTCTAGTTTTTCTTTCGGCCGCCTTTGGTTTTATCAATGTGCGCTTTCTTAAATTGCCAAACACCATAGGTCTTATGGTCATTACAATTTTGTTCACGCTGGGCGTTTTTGTTTTGAGTTATTTTGATGACACGCTATTAAATGCCGAAAAATATATCATCACTCAGATAGATTTTAAAACACTCCTGCTTGATATTATGTTGAGCTTTTTGCTCTTTGCTGGTGCTTTGCACACCAACTTTCAACAATTACATGTTCAACGGTGGCCTATTTTGGCTTTCTCGACATTAGGTGTATTGGTTTCCACGTTTTTGGTAGGCACTTCCACTTATTACTTGATGATGGTTTTCGGAATGGATGTCGACTACATTTACTGTCTTCTTTTTGGGGCATTGATTTCACCTACTGACCCAATAGCCGTACTTGGTATTTTAAAAAAGGCAGGTGTGCCTAAAAAATTGGAAACAAAGATTGTTGGGGAATCGCTATTCAATGATGGTGTAGGAGTAGTTGTGTTTCTAACGATATTTCAATTTGCATCTTCCGGAAATGCAAGTGTTACCACAATTGATGTGTTAGAATTATTTGGAGTTGAGGTATTTGGGGGAATTATTTTGGGATTGCTTTTGGGTTGGATCACCTATAGACTTATGAGATCAATAGATGATTACGATATTGAAGTTATTATCACTCTAGCTACTGTCATGGTTGGAACTGTAATAGCCCAAAAATTCCATTTATCGGCGCCTTTGGCTATGGTGACTGCAGGTTTGGTCGTAGGTAATGATAAATTGCGGGATAATTCCATGTCTGAAATCACGGAGACCTATGTAGATAAATTCTGGGAATTAATTGACATACTTCTTAACACACTTTTATTTGTATTAATAGGGATGGAAATCCTAGTATTGACTTTTGAATTGAATTATGTCCTCGCAGGCTTGTTGGCCATTCCTATAATCCTGATTTGCAGATACCTGTCATTGCTTATTCCTATTAACTTTTTTAAGGAAAAGTTGGATTTTGTTCCAAACACTGATTTGATAATGACTTGGGGTGGCCTTAGAGGTGGTATTTCTATTGCACTCGCCTTGGGGCTTACCCAAGAAATGCATCGCGATCTGTTCTTAGTGATTACCTATGTAGTTGTTGTATTCTCAATAATAGTGCAGGGCTTAACGGTGGGGAAATTGGTTAAAAAACTATCTTGATGTTTCCAAAAGACTTCAATCATTTTCTCGAATATTTGAGTAGTGATAACCCACCTAAGGAGTGGCCATTGGTTCTAAAAGCACTATGGTTTGATGCCAAGGGAAATTGGAAAGCTTCACATGACATTGCACAGGATATGCACAATAAATTAGGAAGTTGGATCCATGCCTATTTGCATAGAAAAGAGGGTGATGAATTCAATGCCGGATATTGGTATCGCAGTGCAAAACGACCCATTCCTACTATTACTTTGGATGAAGAGCTAAAACAAATGGTGGAGTTCGCAATTTTGGATATTCAATTTAAACGATAATACTTATTCCATCGGCCTGTACGTTTTTCTCGCTATCAAAATAAAAGTCTATTCGGCCTAGATTAATTCCATAACATCCAACTTGATTGACTAAAATGTTATTCCCTTTTGCATTTTTTGTTACGGTTGGCTTATCCAAAAAAGTATGGGTATGGCCTCCAATGATCAAGTCGGTATATTTGGTTTTGGTCGCCAGCGTTAAATCATCTACTTTTTCTTCGATTTTATAGTGATATCCCAAATGCGAAAGGCAAATGACCAAATCGCATTTTTCCTCTTCTTTTAACTTAGTTTCAATATCGGAAGCTATTTCATAGGGGTCCAAATATTGGGTTTCTTTGTATAGTTTTTTTGTGACCAATCCAGCAAGCTCAATGCCCAAACCATATACACCGATTTTTAAACCATTCACCAAATAGGTTTTATATGGTTTTACATGTCCGTTCATGACGGTATTGCTAAAATCGTAATTGGTGGATAGCAATTCGAATGAAGCATGCGGTAATTGTGCAAAGAGTCCGTCAATGCCATTGTCAAAATCATGATTTCCAATAGTAGCGGCATCGTACTTGAGCATGCTCATAAGTTTGAATTCCAATTCACCACCATAGAAATTGAAGTAGGGGGTTCCCTGGAAAATATCACCAGCATCGAACAATAAGGTGTTTGGGTTTTCATTTCTGATTGCATCAACCAAAGTGGCTCTTCTCGCCAGCCCTCCTAAATTTGGATAAGTTGAATGATTTTTAGGAAAGGCATCAATATGGCTATGAACGTCATTAGTATGTAAAATGGTGAGGTGTTTATTTGTTTCACCCAAACAGGAATTCAATGATAATCCTCCTAAACCAACAAATGCGCCTGTAGCTGTAGTTTTGCTTATAAATTTTCTTCTATCCATATTATTATTCCTTATAAAATCTATTGTCAACTTTTGGAGCGAGCGTGTCTACTTTCTTGAAATAGTCGATCATGGCATTACGAATCAAATAATCAGTATCCGTAACCGAGGTGTTATTTTTAAAAAATCCCATATTATCCCCACCGGACACCAAATAATCCGAAGTTGCCACATTATAGGTGCTTTCTGGATTCAAAAATTGTCCATTTATTTTTGTAAATCGTAGTTTTTTGTTTTTGTCAAGTACGATTTGAATTCCCGCGATTGGGTGGGCCCTACCTGATTTTAGTAAAAATGCAACCATTTCTTGAACATCACTTCCCTTGATTTCGACAACGACTATATTATTCTCAAAAGGCATGACTTCAAAAGCACTTCTTGCACTCACATTACCGGCCGATATAATAGAACGTATTCCCCCGTGGTTAAGTAAGACAAAATCGATTTCTTTACCCGTACGGGATTTAAAAATTGGATTTGCCTCAGAAAGTACAATGTCTGCCATTAAGTTACCTGCCGAAGTATTAAATTCACCATCGGTCTTTGTAATGGCTTTGGGCGCATAAGCCAAAGTACTGTCGAGAACCTCATTTATTCTTCTTCTATAGGGTGATACAAATTCTTCAATTGATGCTTTCTGGATATGGGTGCTATCTATCGAAATCTGTTTTCCTTCAATTTTCTTTAGGGTTTTATAATCTTGATTGCAGGACGTTATACCAATAATTGTTACAAATACAACAAAATGTTTAATTTTTAAAAGCATTATAGTTTTTACATTAGCCTCATAAAGATGAGTGTTTATTATTTACATTTGTGTAAATGTAAAATTAAATGTTTTTCAAAGGATTAAAGGATAAATTCAAACATAAATCTGGTGTTAAATTTTTAAGGGAAGAATTGTTGAAACCTGCCATTACAGTTGAAAGAAGTAGTGGAATAACATCTATTGGTTGTATTGTGGATTTGGATAATTTTGATAAACCGGAACTTTTTTATGAGTTTGTAGATGAATATAAATTAAGGCCCAATGCGGTAAAGATTATTGGGTATAAAAACTACTATGACAAGAACTCACCATACTCAACCCCTGTCTTTTCGGATAAGGATTTAGGATGGAAAGGTGCGATTGAAAATAGTTACGCGTTAGAGTTTTTAAGTAGGGACTACGATTTATTGGTCAATTATTACAATGAGGATAATTTACTGTTACAATTGATGACCGTAAAAACCCAGGCCCGTGTAAAAGTTGGTTTTAAGGAAGTAGATCAAAAATTGAATGATTTGATTTTGGAAATGCCTATAAAAGATTTTAAAACATTTAAACTGGAACTTAAAAAATACTTGAAGGTTCTAAATGAAATTAAATAATGGATAAATTGGTTGGTACGGGAGTTGCATTGATCACTCCATTTAAACGTGATCTTTCTATAGATACAATGGCTTTGACCAATATTGTGAATCATTGTATAGACGGTGGGGTAAATTATTTGGTTGTTTTAGGTACAACTGCGGAAACTGCCACGCTTACCGAAGTTGAAAAGAAATTAGTGATTTCCACTGTTGTTGGAGCAAATGCTGGTCGTTTACCGCTTGTATTAGGAATTGGAGGCAATAATACTGCGGCGGTAATCCAAATGATAAAAAATCAAGATTTAACTGGCTTCGACGCCATTCTTTCAGTTTCTCCTTATTATAATAAGCCAACCCAAGAGGGTATATATCGGCATTTTATGGCGATTGCGGAGAATTCCCCATTGCCTATTATCATTTATAATGTACCAGGAAGAACCGGCAGTAATGTCTTACCGGAAACAGTTGTTCGCTTGGCTAAAGACGCCAAGAATATCATCGCTGTTAAAGAGGCTTCAGGGAATATGGCCCAAATAATGCAGTTAATCAAGGAGAAACCGAAGGAGTTCATAGTTATTTCAGGGGATGATATGACGGCACTACCCACCGTTTTGGCCGGTGGTTCAGGGGTTATATCTGTATTAGGACAAGGATTACCAACAGAATTTTCCAATATGATTCAATTTGGACTCAACTCAGAGGCAAAAGCAGCGTTTAAATTACAATATTCTTTACAGGAGGGTATTGACCTTATTTTTGAAGAGGGAAATCCTGCTGGTATCAAGTCAGTCTTTGAGGTACTTGGTCTTTCCACAGCTGTAGTTAGGTTGCCTTTGGTTGAAGCTACAAATAACCTTAAAAGTAGAATTCAGGAATTCATTAAACCTTACGTAGGTCTCCGCGTTTAAGATATTTCCTAAAGAACGTTAAATCTAAGCCAAATAGGGACAAAGAGTGATTTGGCCAAACTATTTTAGCATAATAAATTTTGTTTTTTATATCCATTCAGAATCCGTAATTTTGCAAAATGTTTTTTAAAATGAGGAAGCTTTTATCTTTTCTTGTCTTGCTTGTAGTCTTGTCATCATGTAACGAGTATCAAAAGGTACTTAAAAATACAGATGTAAAGGCCAAATATGACCTTGCCCAAAAATATTATGAAGAAGAAGATTACAAACGTGCAAATCGTTTGTTCGAGCAGATTGCGCCAAAGTATGTGGGTAAGCCACAGGGCGAAAGGGTAATGTTCTTTTTTGCCGATACATATTTTAAAAGGAAAGATTATAATATGGCGGGCTATCAGTTTGAACGTTTTATTAAATCTTATTCTAAAAGTGAAAAAGTTCCTGAAGCTGCATTTTTAGGGGCTAAGAGTTATTTTAAACTCTCACCTGCCCATTCCCTGGACCAAACAGATACTGACAAGGCCTTAGTTAAACTGCAAAGCTTTATAAATACATATCCTGAGTCGGAATACTTTGCGGAAGCCAACATAATGGCAAAGGAGTTAACAACAAAAAAGGAAAGAAAGGCCTTTGAGATAGGTAAACAATTCAATAAGCTTGGGCATTTTGATTATACTTTCTTAACGCCAGCTATTGCTGCGTTTGATAACTTCATTTCGGATTATCCTGGTTCAATTTTTAGGGAAGAAGCCCTGTATTTAAAATTTGAATCTGCTACTGAAATTGGTTTGAACAGTTTTACGAGATTGAAACAGGAACGAATGGAAAATGCAAAAACAGCATATAATGCACTCAAAAAGCAGTTTCCTAAAACTAAATATGCCGATGATGCTGCTAAATTGCTTGAGAAAATTGAAAAAGATTTAGGCAGGATTAGTACTAACAAAGTAAAAGAAACAAAATAAAATAGCCGTAATTATGAACATGAATGATTTAAAGAACTCAAAAGCACCCGTTTCAACGGTGACAATCAATAAAAATGAGTTCGATAAAAGGACAGGTAATATATACGAAGCTATCTCAATTACCGCCAAAAGAGCAGTTCAGATCAATTCTGAAATCAAAAAAGAACTATTGGAAAAGTTAGAGGAATTTGCTACTTATAGCGATAGTCTTGAAGAGGTTTTTGAAAACAAGGAACAGATTGAGGTGTCTAAATTCTACGAGAAGCTGCCTAAACCGCACGCTATGGCGGTAGAGGAGTGGTTGATGGATAGGATTTACCATAGAAATACTGAGAAAGACACAGAGTAGTATGTTAGGCAGTAAGAATATCCTTTTAGGCATTACCGGAGGAATTGCTGCATATAAAACTACATTTCTCGTACGTTTATTGATTAAAGCTGGTGCAAATGTCAAAGTTATTTTGACAGAAAGTGCCAGCTCTTTTGTTTCTCCGCTAACCTTAGCTACACTTTCAAAAAATCCGGCTGTGACTTCTTTCGTTAAGGAAGAGGGTAATGAAACAGATTGGAACAATCATGTAGATCTAGGACTTTGGGCCGACCTTATGGTCATTGCCCCAGCAACGGCCAATACTATGTCTAAAATGGCCAGTGGGTCTTGTGATAATTTATTATTGGCTACATATTTATCTGCAAAATGCCCTGTTTTTTTTGCTCCTGCAATGGATTTGGACATGTACAAACATGAATCTACCAAGAATTCTATTGACAAATTAGAGTCCTTCGGAAATATTATGATTCCGGCCACATCGGGGGAACTCGCAAGTGGACTATATGGTGAAGGTAGAATGGCCGAACCTGAGAATATTGTGGAATTCATCAATGATTATTTATCACAAGGCTTACCTCTGAAAGGCAAAAAAGTCTTGATTACAGCAGGACCCACCTATGAGGCAATTGACCCAGTTCGATTTATCGGAAACCACTCATCAGGTTTAATGGGTTATGAATTGGCAAGTGCAGCTGCCAATCTTGGGGCAGAGGTAATCTTGATTTCAGGTCCATCAAGTTTGACCATCGATAATGCAGCCATAACATTAGTTAAGGTGGTTTCAGGAGATGAAATGTACGAACAGACACATATTTATTATGGGAATAGTGATATTGTAATTTGTGCTGCGGCTGTGGCGGACTACAGACCTAAAACCATTGCTGACCAAAAAATCAAAAAAAACGAGGATAGTTTCGTGATTGATTTAATTAAGAATAAGGATATATTGCTTTCCTTGGGTGAAATAAAGAAAAATCAATTTTTGGTAGGGTTTGCACTCGAAACTGAAAATGAATTAGTGAATGCCAAAGGCAAGCTGAAAAAGAAGAATCTAGATGCCATTATACTTAATTCCTTGAATGATAAAGGTGCTGGATTCGGCAGTAACACCAATAAAATAACTTTTATAGATAAGAATTCGCAGATAAAAGCGTTTGAATTAAAAACCAAGGCAGAAGTAGCCGTGGATATTTTGAACGAAATCTTAATTCGGTTAAATGCGTAGTTTCCTTTTTCACTTACTTTTTATTATTTCGTTTGTACCTCTTTCAGCGCAGGAGTTGAACTGTACAGTGACTGTGAATTCTGACCAAGTAGCACAGACCAATCAGCAGGTTTTCAAAACATTGGAACGATCGTTGAATGATTTTGTGAACAAGAACAAATGGTCTAATCGTGTGTATAAGGAAAATGAGCGGGTTAACGCACAAATGTTTATTACCATTACCGAATATGAGTCTAACAGATTTAAGGGTAATATTCAAATTCAATCCTCAAGACCGGTATTTAATACCTCCTATGAAACGCCTGTGTTTAATTACAAGGATAATCAATTCAATTTTGAGTATATCGAGTTTCAACCTTTGATTTTTAATGAGAATATATTCGAATCGAACTTAGTGAGTGTTATTTCTTATTATGTATATGTTATTTTGGGCCTGGATGCTGATACTTTTGCATTAGAGGGGGGTAACGACTATTTTAGGATAGCCCAGAAAATTGTTACCCAAGCTCAAAGTAGCAACACAGCTGGCTGGAGTCAATCTACTGATCGCAGTAGGTTTGAACTTGTTGATAACCTCATGTCCAATACCTATAGGGAATATCGCGTGGCTATGTACAATTATCATAGAAAAGGAATTGATATTCTTGCCGATAATAATAGTACGGGCAAACAAGTGATTGCCGGGACAATGAAATTGTTTGAAACGATGATAAATCGTAGGCCAAATGCATTTTTAATTCAGACTTTCTTTGATGCCAAATCCGATGAAATACAAAACGTTTTCTCAGATGGACCAAAGGTCGATGTCGTGAAGCTAAAGGAAACCCTAAACCGAATAGCTCCTTTATATTCCACTACTTGGAATGAGATAAAATATTAGTCTCCATTTTTTTCAACTAAAATAAAAATTATCTTTACAGCAATCCTAAATTTTAGTTTTGCTGAGTAGACTTTCCATAAAAAATTATGCACTCATTGATAGCTTGGATGTCTCATTTGCTAGTGGGTTTACCTGCATCACAGGTGAGACAGGCGCAGGTAAATCAATTTTATTGGGCGGACTTTCCTTGGTTCTAGGTAAACGAGCCGACTTATCTACGCTTCGCAACAAGGAGGAGAAATGCATAATCGAAGGTGAGTTCGAAATAAACAATTATCATCTTTCTATGTTTTTTGCGGATAATGATCTTGACTATGAGGACACAACTATCATTAGACGTGAAATTTTGCCAAGTGGTAAATCCAGAGCATTTATCAACGATACTCCAGTTAATTTAGATGTCTTATCAAGATTAGGGAGTAAATTGATTGATATACATTCCCAACACCAAACACTACAACTTGCAGAAAATGAATTTCAATTTAAAGTAATTGATTCTCTAGCCAATATCAAAGAACTGTTGATTGATTATTCCAATCACCTTAAAACGCATCAGAATACGTCCAAGGAATTACAGCAGTTGATAGACTTTCAAAGCGATGCCATTAAGGAACACGAGTATAATAGTTTTTTGTTAAATGAATTGGAAGAAGCTCATTTGCAGGATGGGATTCTTGAGCAGTTAGAAGAGCAATACCAACAATTGAGCAATGTTGAAACTATTGTTGAACAACTCTCCAAAGGACATCATTTATTAAACGATGATCAGGTGGGAATCTTGAATTTGCTTTCCGAATTAAAACAGGTATCTAATAAACTTTCAAGTTTTGGTACCGCCTATGGCTCATTGGATAAAAGAATTCAATCTATATTTATTGAAATGGATGATGTTGGTTCAGAATTGCAGGCCCTTCTGGAAAATGCGGATATGAATCCACAATTATTGGACGAAGTCAATACCAAATTGCAATTGCTCTATGACTTGCAAAAAAAGCATGGGGTCAAAGAAATAGCAGCATTGCTACAAATAAAAGAAGAACTGACAGCAAAAGTTGATGCTACAGAGAACATAGAAGCGAACATTACTGAAAAACAAGGGGAATTGGCACGGTGTGAACTGGAGCTGGACAAATTGGCAACCTCAATTTCAAAAGAAAGGAAAAAAGTCATCCCAAGATTAAAATCACAATTGGAAGAGCAATTGAGTTTATTGGGTATGCCGAGTGCTCAGTTTAAAATCGATTTAAATCCATCAAAAGAGTTTAAAGTAAATGGTAAGGACGAATTGTCTTTCTTGTTTTCCGCAAATAAGGGAACTGATTTTGGGGACCTCAAAAAAGTAGCTTCAGGTGGGGAACTTTCCCGTATAATGCTGACCATCAAATCAATATTGGCACAGTACGAAAGCCTACCAACTATGATGTTCGATGAAATTGATACTGGAGTTTCCGGGGAGATTTCAAATCGTATGGGTGATATTATGCAGGCAATGAGCAAATCCATGCAGATTTTTTCAATTACCCATTTACCACAGGTTGCTTCAAAAGGCGATCATCATTTCAAGGTATACAAAGAAGATAATAACAATTATACCCAAACGAACATGAAAGAACTTTCACAGGACGAAAGGGTAGTGGAGTTAGCCGAAATGTTGGGAGGTAAGGAATTATCGGATTCAGCTATGGCCCATGCTAGGCAACTTCTGAATTAGGTGCTTTTTCAGCTGTGGCATTTCGGTCGGTTTTTTTCAACTTATTTTAAATATCTTTGACGACAATATCAATCTAAGAAAACTAGAACATGGCTTACAACTTATTAAAGGGTAAAAAAGGAATTATTTTTGGTGCGCTTGATTCAAATTCAATAGCATGGAAAACTGCGGAAAGGGTACATGAAGAAGGAGGTACTTTTGTTTTGACCAATGCGCCGATTGCAATGCGAATGGGGCAAATCAACGAATTGGCCGAGAAAACCGGTTCTCAAATTGTACCTGCAGATGCAACGAGTACAGAAGATCTTGATAATTTAGTAAGTCAATCCTTGGAAATTCTTGGTGGTAAAATCGATTTTGTACTTCATTCCATTGGTATGTCGATCAATGTTCGTAAAGGTCGAGCATATACCGATCAGAACTATGATTTTTCACATAAAGGCTGGGATGTTTCGGCCTTGTCTTTTCATAGGGTGATGCAAAGTTTGTATAAGGTAGATGCAATGAATGAATGGGGCAGCATTGTTGCCTTGACGTATATGGCTGCCCAACGATCTTTTCCTGATTATAATGATATGGCAGATAATAAGGCGTATTTGGAATCAGTAGCTCGTAGTTTTGGGTATTTCTTCGGAAAAGAAAAGAAAGTTAGGGTAAATACAATCTCACAATCACCAACACCAACAACTGCTGGTCAGGGTGTAAAAGGTTTTGATGGATTTATTAGTTATGCGGAGCAAATGTCTCCACTAGGAAATGCCACGGCATTGGAATGTGCAGATTATACGCTGACATTGTTCTCCGATTTAACCAAAAAAGTGACTATGCAAAACCTTTTCCATGATGGTGGATTCTCTAACACTGGTGTTAGCCAAGAGGTAATGGAAAAATTTGTGTAGAACAGTTTATTTGTCATTTGAGTCTAAAGGATTTGGACAGTCATTAAATCGGAAAGACATTTTTTAATTGACAATAATCGAAATTTGCCAAAACGTATAGCTGAACGCCAATGAATCTCTATTTTTCATTTATAATCCCTGTTTACAATAGGCCCAATGAAATAAAGGAGCTGTTGGCAAGCCTTTCACAACAAACATACCCTAAACCATTTGAAATTGTAATTGTTGAGGATGGGTCTACAATAAGTTCCAAGGAAGAAGTTTTGGCATTTCGTGATAGATTGAATATCACATATTTGCAAAAAGAAAACTCAGGCCCAGGGGATTCGCGTAATTATGGTATGGAAAGAGCAAAGGGTAATTACTTTATTGTATTGGATTCCGATTGTATTTTGCCTCCACAATATTTACGAGAAGCTGATATATCCTTGACTGAACAATTCGTACACTGTTTTGGTGGACCAGATGCAGCGCATGAATCTTTTAGCAATGTGCAAAAAGCGATTAATTATGCGATGACCTCCATATTTTCGACAGGGGGAATTCGCGGTAGTAAATCTTCAGTCGATAAATTTCAACCTCGTAGTTTTAATATGGGTATTTCCAAAGAGGCTTTTGAAAATGTGGGAGGATATGGTAAGATTCATCCTGGAGAGGACCCTGATCTGACTATTCGCTTATGGAACAAAGGATATGAAACTAAATTGATTCCTGAGGCATTCGTATATCATAAACGCCGCATAGATTGGAATAAATTCTTTATACAAGTGAATAAATTTGGGATGGTGAGACCTATATTAAATAAATGGCATCCAGGTACCGCAAAGATCACCTACTGGTTTCCGGCCTTATTCTGTCTTGGTTTTATGGTGGCATTGCTATTATTGGCCTTCAAAATAATCTTACCTTTAATCTTTTATGTCATTTATTTTGTGGTGGTATTCGCTGATTCATTGGTAAAAAACAAAAGTCTGTCCGTTGCCTTTCTTTCAATTATAGCTATTTGTATTCAGTTTATTGGATATGGATTTGGTTTTCTAAAATCATCCTTTTGGATTAATTTTAGCAATAAGAAACCTAAGGAGTTATTTCCTAAATTATTTTTCAATTAGAACAATTAAGAAGTGATAATTAAAATCAAGAACATATTAAAAAGAAGGAAGGCTAAAGTGTTTTTGATGTTCTTAGTATGCTCAAGTTTAATATGGTTCATTAATAATCTTTCAGAATCATATATCAACAATGCCACTTTTGATTTCAAATTTGTAAATGTTCCAGACAGTTTACTGCTTATCGAGGCTTCCAAAAAAGAAGTGGATGTAAAAGTTCAGGCAACAGGATTTCAGTTCCTGGGATTTGATTTGAAGAACAAGGAGGTGAAGATAGATTTGTCTTCTGCCAGTCAAAAAGGCGGAAAATATTATATTGTGCAAAATGTATATCGTAAGCAAATAGATAAACAATTACGGTCAATGACCTTGATTGAAATTGATAAAGACACCTTGTTTTTTGAATTCACGCAAGTAGGAACCAAAAAGGTGCCAGTTAAGTCTAGAGTGAACATTAATCTTTCACAGAATTTTATTTTGGATGGTCCGTTAAAAATTAAACCGAACATGGTTACTATCAAAGGGCCTAAAACAAGCATTGACACCATAAATAGTATACATACCCTTAAAATTAGCTTTCCTGAAGAAACATCTAATTTCACGCATAAGGTTGAATTGTACAGGAACCCTGAATTAATAAATACTACGTATTCTAATAATACGGTGTTCGTTTATGGGAAGGTGGCTCGTTATTCTGAGAAATTAGTTGATGTTCCAATAAAAGTAATCAATCTTCCTGCTGGTTATGAGATAAGAACTTTTCCTGATGCTGTTTCTGTGCTTTGTAGGGCAAAATTGGATAACTTAAAAAACTTGGACAGCGCGGATTTTGAAGTAGTGGCAGATTACAACTCAATCTCAGATAATACCTCTAAAATCATTTCTCTGGAATTGCTTAAAATACCTGAAAACCTTCATAGTGCTGAATTAAGCGAAAATCAAGTTGAATTCATACTAAAGCGGCAATGATGATTGTTGGATTAACAGGTGGTATAGGAAGCGGCAAAAGTACTGTGGCGAAAATGTTCAAGAAACTTGGTGTTCCTGTATACAATTCCGACAAGAAAGCCAAGAATTTAATGAAATCCTCTAAGAAATTAAGAGCATCAATTAAAGCCCTCTTAGGTGATGATGCCTATGACGGTAAGAAATTGAACAAAGCATATATTGCAGACAAAATATTTCAGGATAAATCTTTATTGAATAAATTGAATGGTATTGTTCATCCTGCAGTTAGGAAAGATTTTACTGCTTGGGCCAAAAAACAAGAAGCCGCCTATGTAATCCAAGAAGCGGCTATAATATTTGAAAATGGCCTGCACCAATTCTACGATAAAATTATCTTGGTAACAGCACCGGAGAAAGTACGTTTAAAAAGAGTACTGGAACGGGATGGGGCTTCTAAATTCGATATTTTGGCACGTATGGGCAACCAATGGCACGATACTAGGAAAATTAAATTATCAGACCATGTAATCGAAAATCTGGTCTTGGAAGATACCATCTTAAAAGTAAAGGAGGTTCACAAGCTTCTTCTTAATCATAGCGAGGGTTGAGCCATTTTAACATTTTTGTTAAGGTTAGGTTAAACGTACAAATTGTAGTTGTTAAATCTTTAATTTTACACGTAGATGAATAAGAGGTTGTTTGTTCTTTTGGTTATTCTGATGAGCCTCTCACTTATTGGTATAATCTTTGTTCAAGGTTATTGGATAAAAAAATCTGTTGAAGATAAAGAAGAGCAATTTTCAAATAGTGTCTCGACGGTGCTTGATAAGGTTACCGATAAGATAACCAGACGTGAGAGAAACGATTATTTTGAAAGATATGTAAATATCAAGGACACTGTAGGAGATTTAAAGAGTGCAAATTTCAAAAACTTCTTTTTCATCGATCAAGATATCAGCTCTGATGAAATACATTTTTATTCCCATGGTATTTTAGAAGAGGAATATAATATTGCATCGACGTTCTTTGACAATGGTAATGGTGATGATACCACGACCATAAAAAATTATACAAGTAAGCGTATTAAGGCAACCTATAAGGAAGATTTAGGTTTTGATGGCCGCCAGAGCAGATTTACACCTATTGAAAAAGTTGAAAAAATAGGAGGTTTATCTTCGATGGAGATTTCGGCATTTGAAGATATGTTTGGTGAATTTGCCAAGCGTGTTCCCTTACATGATAGGGTTTCAAAACAGGAAATTGAATTGTTGTTGGAGCGGGAGTTGAATAATCGCAATATCAATACAGATTATGAATATGGAATTGCCAGTAAGGGACTTCCTACCGCTGTAAAATCAAGAAAATATAGTTTTCGAAAGTCAACACCTTATAAGTCAGCAATTTTCAAGGACGCAGAAGGTAATTCAAATTATACGCTGATGATTACTTTCCCGAAGAAGAAGACGTTTTTGATTCGCTCGATTTTGGGAATGGCAGCCTTATCACTTTTGTTTACCCTTGTAATAATTGTGGCTTACTCAAGTGCCATTTATCAATTGATTCGGCAAAAACAGATTTCTGAGATTAAATCTGATTTCATCAATAATATGACCCACGAATTCAAAACGCCTATTGCGACTATTAATTTGGCTGTTGAGGCGATAAAGAATCCTCAAGTAATAGACGATAAGGAAAAGGTTTTGAGATATCTTCAGATGATCAGGGATGAGAATAAGCGAATGCATGCCCAAGTAGAGAATGTATTGCGAATTTCCAAGTTGGAAAAGAACCAGTTAGACATAAGTAAGGACAGGGTTGATGTTCACGACATAATAGAAGATGCTATTGCCCATGTTGAACTTATTGTTGCAGATAGTGGAGGTTATATCGAAACACATTTAAAAGCCAATAGAAAAGACGTTTTAGCCAATGAGATGCATTTTATCAATGTAATTGTGAATATACTTGACAATGCAATTAAATATTCACCAGAAGCCCCTAAAATTGATATTTATACTGAAGTGGTTAAAAATAGTATAATTATTGAAATAAGGGATCAAGGAGCAGGAATGAGTAAAGCGGTGTTGAAAAAAGTTTTTGAAAAATTTTATAGGGAACATACAGGGGATATACATAATGTAAAGGGTCATGGTTTGGGCCTAGCTTACGTAAAAAAAATAATAGAAGATCATCAAGGAGAGGTTTATGCTGAGAGCGAAAAAGAAAAGGGAAGCACTTTCTATATAAAACTGCCTTTAATTTAATGTATTATGGAAACAATAAATAAGAAAATACTTTTAGTGGAAGACGATCCCAATTTTGGGATTGTTTTAAAAGACTATTTGTCAATGAACAATTTTGATGTAACATTGGCTAAGAATGGTATGGAAGGGTTTGAAAAGTTTAAAAAGGATAACTATGACGTTTGCATTTTGGATGTTATGATGCCTTATAAAGATGGCTTTACCCTTGCCCGTGAGATTCGGGAAAAAAATGAAAATGTCCCTATTGTTTTTCTAACTGCAAAAACAATGAAAGAAGATGTCCTTAAAGGATATAAAGCAGGTGCGGATGATTATTTAAACAAGCCTTTTGATTCTGAAGTACTATTGATGAAACTTAAAGCAATACTTCAAAGAAAATCATCTAATACGTTAGCTGATAGTAAGGTATTTGAATTTCAAATAGGAGGTTTTCATCTGAATTCAAAATTGAGATTCTTGAAATATAAAGATGAGGAAAGCATTAAACTCTCACCTAAAGAGAATGAGCTGCTACGTCTTTTAGCTTTGCATGAAAATGATTTAATGCCACGCGAATTGGCACTGACCAAGATTTGGAGAGATGACAATTATTTTACTTCCCGTAGTATGGATGTTTATATTGCCAAATTGCGTAAGTATCTGAAACGCGATGATACCTGTGAGATTTTGAACATTCATGGCGAGGGTTTCAGATTGGTCATTAAAACAGAATCTGAATAAGACAAATTTGATATAATTTATAAAAGCCCTGGCGATATTGTCCGGGCTTTTTTATTGGGTTTTATCCAAAATTACTGAAACTATTTCATCAGGGGATTGATAAATGGAAACTTGAATTGCGTCGGTAGGAGGCTCTAATGTTTCAAATTGGGATTTTAATAATTCAATCGGCATATAGTGGCCTTGTCGTTCTTTAAGTCTCGCGTGTATTTCTTCAAATGTTCCTTTGAGGTAAACAAAAACCATTTGTTTTTCCAAGCCTTGTTTTAATTGGCTCCTATAGGTCTCTTTTAGGGCGGAACAGGCAATTACGGCACCATTTGCCTTATGTTCAATGGCGATTTTGTTCAATTTTTGTAACCAGTCTTTGCGGTCCTTATCATTAAGGGGAAGTCCATTGGCCATTTTTTGAACATTCGCTTCAGGATGAAAATCATCGCCGTCAAAAAAGGGGATCTTCAATCGATTGGCCAACAACTTTCCAATGGTTGATTTTCCGCATCCGGAAACTCCCATAACAATGTAAATCAGAGATTTATCCATTTTGTAAGGTGGTTATTTCTTTATTAATCGTTTTAAATATATTTGCTTTATCCTCATCATAATCAAACCAGATAAGTTTCTCATTTTTTCTATACCATGTTAATTGCCTTTTTGCAAATCGTCTTGTATTTTTCTTTATTTCGGAAATGGCAAAATCTAAATTCCATTTGCCATCAAAATAGTTGAAAAGTTCTTTGTAGCCAACGGTTTGCAATGCATTTAACGCTCTATGGGGATGCATTTTTCGTGCTTCCTTCAAAAGCCCCTCTTCAATCATTAGATCAACTCTTTGGTTTATACGGTCATATATAACTTGACGGTCGGCTTTCAGGCCAATGGTAATGGTTTTGAACGATCGTATTGTTTTCTTTTTATTGAGAAACGAAGAGTAGGGCTGACCGCTACCGATACATATTTCCAGAGCACGAATTAATCTATGGGGATTTTCAATATCAATTTTGGCGTATTGGGATTCATCCAATAATTTTAATTGGTTTTGAAGTTCAACAATGCCTCTCTCTTTTAATCTTTTGTTCAAATCTTCGCGAATCCCCGGGTCTACTTCTGGGAATTCATCAAGACCTTTTGTTACTGCATCAACGTATAAACCGCTTCCGCCAACCATAATTACAAAATCATGCTTTTTGAATAAATTACTTAAGAGCGCAATGGCTTCTTTCTCAAAATCACCAACCGAATAATTTTCTAAAATACTCTTATGTTGAATAAAATGGTGTGGAACGGTAGCTAATTCCTTTTTATTTGGGACTGCGGTACCAATCTGCATTTCTTTAAAAAATTGTCGGGAATCCGCGGAAATAATTTCGGTTTTATAATGTTTTGCCAAAGATATAGCCAAACTGGTCTTCCCTATAGCCGTTGGGCCTACGACAGAAATGAGGTATTTAAAAGCCACTACGAATCGATTAAATCATAGCCACACTTTCTACAATATTCAGCATCAGAACGATATATTTCGGCACTACAATTGGGACAGGATCGCCCTTCATCATTCTCATTTTTTTTTGAAGCTACATATTCAGCCGAAACAATTCCCGTAGGAACAGCAATAATACCATAACCAATAATCATAATAAATGTGGCAATGAATTGCCCTAAAGGGGTTTCTGGCGAAATATCACCATAGCCAACTGTAGTAAGAGTTACAATAGTCCAATATACACTATGCGGAATACTGTTAAACCCATGTTCTGGTCCTTCTACGAGATACATGATAGTACCCAATAGTACGGATATGATCAGGACGAAAAAAACAAAAACAAAGATTTTTGTCTTACTGGCCTTTATCGCACGTGTCAGGTTATTTGATTCTCCTATAAATCTTACGAGCTTAAGTATCCTAAAGACCCTTAATAAACGCAACGCCCTAAATGCAGTAAAATATTGCGACCCAACAAAGAAGAACGACAGGTATTTGGGTATGGTCGAGAGTAAATCAATTATTCCAAAAAAACTGAATATGTATTTACTAGGCCTCTTAATACATACCAATCTAAGGCCATATTCAATGGAAAAAAGAATTGTAACAACCCACTCCGATATATTGAAAAAATCATGAAACTTGTTATCGAAACGGGGCACACTTTCCATCATTACGATTATTATACTGTATAGAATAACAACCAATAATATAATGTCAAACAATTTGCCGGCAGGCGTATGTGTGCCATAAATGACTTCATGAAGCCTTAATCGCCAATTTCTATCTTGTTTATCAGTTTTCAAAATCTAAATGTTTAGCTCCACTATTTTTTTTACCTTTTTTTTTCTTAGGTAGGATTCAATGATATGGGTGGAAGTGGCACCACCTGTCATTGGTGTTATTAAAGATTCCAAGATATGAATATTATTTATTTGATGGTTTAAATCATAATACCCCAACCCCTTAAAAATACCATTTTTTATGAGGATGGCACTATATTCTCCAAC
>RCMY010000944.1_pt1 | contig 28058 bp, 29 predicted proteins | sample 2041341 | NCBI WGS metagenome assembly RCMY01 (sample SAMN09708234, study PRJNA481090) | Marine sediment metagenome, whole genome shotgun sequencing project.
CTTGAGTCCGGTGGACTAGTCGAGCTCTTTCCCGAAGGCGAGGTCATGCTGCTCGAAGCAGCGTTTGAACTCGCTGGCCGACATGGCCGAGCGAATGAGCCTGTCGTTGATGGTGACGCGACGAGCGAGGAGATCATCCTCGCTCGAGCGGTCGACGACGGCCGCATTCTCCGGTGGCCGTCGAAGCAATCGAAGCAGCTAGTCGTGCTCGATTGGCTTGTGCAGCGCTTCGAACCCGGTGAGAAGTACACCGAGCGACAGGTCAACAGTCTTCTGGTCGAAGCGCATCTTGATACCGCCGCGATGCGGCGCTACCTCGTCGACTTGATCGGTCCGACGGCGAATACTGGCGCAGCGGCGGTTCGGTAGAGCTCTAAGGGCAAACAATCTACCGAACCGGTGCCGAGGATTGTGGTCGGCTAGTTCTCGCAGAGGGAGCCGAGATAGCCGGTGATGGTCTCGAATGCCAGGAACAACTCGCTGCTGTCGGGAGGCGACGCCACTATGGCAAGCGCGGCGGACACGCCGGTTGGATGACTCCCAATCGCACGATCGAGGTCGGTCGCCAACGACTCTGGCACGAACTCGCTCTCGTTGGCACCCCCTTCGTCGTAGGCCTTCACTTCGTCGTAAAGGACGCAGGTCTTGGCGAGCGAGGCTGCAGCCTGCTCGGCGCTCATTTGGAGGTAGCGAGAATTGACCCAACCCACGGTGTCTTCGCTCACGATGTTCCACCAGAGGTCGCCGGTTTTTAGCTCGACACAGTCGGCGGGTTCGGCCGACGTCGTTACTTCGGTTCCTTCGGGAAGCACGCTGATCTGTTCGGAGTCTGGACCAGGGTCAGCACGAACCACAAGACCGCCGTCGGCGTCGTCGTCTTCGATTCCGGTCACCGTGAACTCGTCACCATTTGGTGATTCCATCGTGATGCACACCGCGCTGTCAACGGGTTCACCGTCGGCGCTTGCGACGGCGGTGGTTGCCGCGCTGTCGTCGCTCGTAGTCTCGACCGATGTTGTGTCTGACGAGGCTGCATTAGTGGCAGCCGAGTCAGTTGGAACGGCCACATTGGTTGTCTCGCTGACGGCCGTCGTTGCGCCATCTGAGCCGCACGCTGCGACCAGTAGACACATCGCGCCAATGACAGATAGGTTCACGAGAAATGCGGGGCTGGGTTGGAGTTTCACTGGGATACCTCTTCGTCACGTAGCCCAAAGGGCGAAGTCGTAACCACATTGTGGCCCGAACAGGCTGGTGTCGTCTGAGAGTTAGCTCACACTCACAAGTTGAAGGACGTACTCGCGACTGGCGGACGCGCCCCGGCCTGTCCAGCAGCTAGCTTCTAGGCGTGCCAGAACAGATATCGCAACCAGGGTTGCCGGAGGGAATCGACGAGCTTGGCGACTCGGCTCTTCTCGTCACGCTCGGTCGAGAGCTTGCCGTCACCGTCGCTGCGTCTGTTTGGCGCTTCGAAGGCCTCCTTCGGAACGAGCGCATCAACGGCGTGGTCAACCTGGTTCCCGCACCCTCGTCCCTGCTCGTGGCGTTCGATAGCGAACTGGTCGATGCCGGTGAGCTCGCAGCTCGTCTTGCTGTGCTTCGCTCCCAGCTTCCGGCTGATGAGACCTGGGAATCTCCGACCACATGGCGGATTCCAGCCTGCTATGGCCAGGAGCGAGGACCCGATCTCGATGAAGTTGCCGAGCGGCTTGGGCTCTCGCCCGTGGCCCTGATCGAGGAACACAGTGGGGCCAACCATGTCGTGTTGGCAAACGGGTTTGCTCCCGGATTCTGCTACCTCGGCCTCTTGCCTGCGCACTGGGACATTCCTCGGCGAGCTGAAGTGAAATCATCTGTTCCGACCGGCTCGATCTCAGTCGCAGTTTGCCAAACCGTATTGTCGGCGACGCCGGGTCCAACTGGCTGGTCGACGATCGCCCGGACTCCGTTCGTCAACCTCGATGCTCTTGGCGATCGTCCCGTAAAGATCGTCGCCGGTGACGCGATTCGGTTTGAACCTGTGAGCGAGGCTGAGTTTGTCCGGCTTGCGGGAGGTCGCCACGAATGAGTTTCCTCGACGTCGTCCGTGTGGGGCCGATGGTCACCGTGCAAGATCTCGGCCGAGCTGAGCTTCAGCGGTTTGGATTCTCGGAGGGCGGTGCTCTCGACCGCGAGGCATTGCGGCTTGGGGCCGAGCTTGTTGGCAATGACGAATCGGCGGCTTGTCTAGAGATGATTGGCATGGGCGGACGATTCGTATTCAGCCGCGACGCGTTGGTCTGCATCACCGGCGCCGACATGCCGCTGCTCATTGATGGGCACAAGGTGCCTAATGAGACAAGCGTGATTGTGTATCGGGGTGCCATTGTCGAGATTGGAGCTCCGCTTTCTGGATACGTGTCGTGTCTTCATATCGATGGCGGCATCGAGACCGAGCTCACTTTTGGCAGCCGGTCAACCGATCTACGAAGCGGCTTCGGCGGTTACGAGGGTCGGCGTCTCGCGGTCGGCGACCGCCTGCCGCTTGGGGCTTCGGCCCGCAGTTCACCGTTGCACGTAGACGCTGACGGGCGGATGGACGAACACCGGAATGACGCCGCCCCGATTCGAGTGATGTGGACTCCGCAGGCGACGCTCTTCGATGAGCGAACCCGTGACACCTTTCTCCACACCGAATTCATTGTCGGTCCGCAGCGGACACGGATGTCGTTGCCGCTTGATAGCGAGTTGACGGGGCGCATCACCGCCGATGCGAGTTCGCTCATCTCCTCTCCTGGAGTTCTCGGCGACATTCAGATCCCAGGGGCGGGCGCTCCCATTGTCTTACTCCATGACCGACAACCGACCGCGGGGTACCCACGGATCGCGACGGTGATTTCTGCCGACCTCACACGCATCGTTCAATCAAAGCCCGGGACCTCAATCTGGTTTGAAGTCGTTGACGGTTTCACCGCTCGGAGCGCCGCCACTGAGCGCCGGGCCGCTGAGGCCACGCGCCTTGCCTCCCTTATCAGCGCACCCGCTTCTTCGAATCCGGCAATGCTGCATCGTGGCCAATCATCAGGCGACGGCTGGGGCGCGTAAGCAGATCGCGATCTACCATCTACCCATGACGATTCGAACGGTCGATCTTCGCCACGCCGATGCCGCTGACCAGCTTGATGTCGCGCTGCGAGGCACCGGGTTTGTGAAACTGGTTGGTCATGGCGTGAAGAGTGGGGCTCAGCTGTGGTCCGTCATGGACGAGCTGTTTGCCCAGCCAACCAAAGTGAAAATGACGTGGGTGAGCGATGAGCCCCTCGCCAACCGGGGCTATCGAGCCAGAGGAAGCGAGTCACTGGCCTATTCGTTGGGGCAATCTGATTTGCCACCCGATCTGTTCGAATCGTTCAACGTTCGACACGATGATCGGGCTGGAAATGAGCCGCTGCTTGCACGATCTCTGTGGCCAGCTGAGGTTCCATCGTTCCGGCCGGTGGTCGAGGCCTATCTCGCAGAAATGTCGCAGCTTGCATATCGACTCGACGAACTCATCGGGGGCCTGCTCGGCCTGCCCGACTTGCCATCCAGATCGATTGCCGGGCCCGATGCAATGGCCTGTCTTCGCTACCAAAGCAGCCCAGACGAGCGGACTCCTGCCCCTGACCAGGCTCGCATGGGAGCCCACAGCGACTACACCTCGTTTACGATCCTGAATGCCGACCCGGTCGCCGGGCTCGAGATCCTTGATAATACGGGTTGGATACCGGTCGCTCCGGATCCTGGCACTCTCTTGCTCAACGTCGGCGACCTCGCCGCGATCTGGACCAACGACGTGTGGCCGTCAACCGTGCATCGGGTACCGCTACGCGGTGACGGCACTGACCCACCCCTGCGACGGTCAGTTGCCTACTTCCATTACCCCAATCTCGACACGCTGGTCGAGCCACTCGATGCCTTCGTCAACGGCGAACCGCACTACAAACCAGTGACCGTTCGCGACCACCTGTCCGGGAAACTTGTTGGGCCGAAGATTGGCCGCCAGTCGGAGGGTGCGGTCACACTTGGTGAACGTTCGCTGTAGTTCAGTAATCTGCACAACCTGAATGAGGATCAATGACCACGACTTATGAATGTTTCGACGTCTCGATTGAGGGCGCCGTTGCGGTCATCAAAATGAATCGGCCGGAAAAACGAAACTCCATGATCGCCTCGTTCTGGCGCGACCTGCCGCTCATCGTCGACGAGATTTCCGATGCCGGAACGGCCCGAGTGATCGTGTTGTCGGCCGAGGGAAAGCACTTCAATGCGGGCATGGACCTCAGCGTCTTCGGTGGCGACAGCTCGGCTGGTCCTGGCGACGGAGTAAGTGGTTTCCGTAGCCGGCGGAGCGAAGCATTCCGATCAATGGCGCTGAAATTGCAAGACTCTTTCACTGTGCTGGAGCGAAGCAGAGTTCCTGTGCTCGCAGCGATCCAAGGTGCCTGTGTTGGTGGTGGTATCGACATGATCTCGGCCTGCGACATGCGCTACGCAACTATTGACGCGTTCTTCTCTATCGCCGAGGTGAATATCGGTATGACCGCCGACGTCGGCACGCTGCAGCGGATGCCAAAGCTCGTGCCCGAGGGAATCGTGCGCGAACTTGCGTACACCGGCCGCCGCTGGTCTGCTCAGGAAGCCAAAGCGGCCGGTTTCGTCAACGCTTTGTTCGACACGCACGAAGAGTTGCTCGCCGCCGTAATGGACGTGGCCACAGAGATCGCATCGAAGAGTCCGATGGCAGTGTGGGGCACAAAGCGCACTATGCACTACACCCGAGACCACAGCGTTGCCGACTCGCTCGACTACATCGGCGTGTGGAATGCAGCGATGTTTGACACCGACGACATGGGAGAAGCGTTCGCCGCACAGATGGAGAAACGCCCCGCTGTGTTCCCTGATCTTCCCGCCGCGAGCAAAGGACTGTAGATGGTTGAGCCACGAGTCGACTACGACCTGTTTGATCCCGCCTATGCCGCTGACCCTGCCCTCGCGTGGAAGGAGTTCCGCGACAATTGTCCCGTTGCCCGGTCAGAGCTCTACGGCGGCTCGTGGATGCCAACCCGCTACGACGATGTCGTTGCGGCCGCCCGTGACATTGAAAATCTGATCTCATCAAAAGGGGTGTCGGTGATCAAGGTTGCCGACGGAGCGGTGTTTGATTCCCGCGACGATGAGCGGCCCCCGGCGGTTGCACCACCGATCGATGCTGATCCTCCAATGCACACCTGGACCCGCCGGCTGATGCTGCCACCAATGTCACCCGGATCAGTGCTGACGTACGAAGAGGGCACCCGAGCGTTGTGCCGCAAGCTCATCGCCGGTTTCATTGAGACAGGTAGTGCAGATGCGGCTGCGGGCTACGCCCAGCAGATCCCGGTCAGAGTCATTGGTGCATTGCTCGGTGTTGACGAGAAGCGAAGCGACCAGTTTGTAGATTGGGTTCGCAGCATCCTCGAGTTTGCCAACGACGTTCCCCGGCGAACGAACGCCCTGCGGGAGCTGCGCTCCTACCTGTTTGAGCAAGTTGCGCTACGCCAAGAGAACCCGACCGACGACTTCCTCAGCACGCTGACGCACTCTGAGGTCGACGGCAAGCCAGTGCCGATCGAAATCGTCGTTGGCGAGGCGAGCCTGTTGCTTGTCGCCGGCATAGATACAACCTGGTCGGCGATCGGGTCATCCCTCTTTCACCTCGCTTCACACCCCGAAGATCGCAAGCGCATGGTTGGCGACCCCGACGTGTGGCCAACGGCCATTGAAGAGTTCCTCCGCTTCTACTCGCCGGTGACGATGGCTCGCATTGCGAAGAACGACACTGAGGTTGGCGGCTGTCCGGTTGCCGCGGGAGACCGTGTACTCATGAACTTCCCTGGAGCGAATCGCGACGAGGAGCACTTCGACCGGCCAGACGAGTTCATAATCGACCGGGAGCGTAACCGTCACCTGGCCTTTGGCGTCGGCATCCATCGTTGTGCTGGCTCCAACCTGGCGCGAATGGAACTGCGAATCGCGCTAGAAGAATGGCTCGCGGCAATTCCCGAATTCGAGCTTGCTGACCCCGCAGCTGTTACCTGGGCTGGCGGACAGGTCAGAGGACCGCGATCGATCCCGGTCACCTTCCCTGTAACGACCGCGACCTGACATGGCCGAGTATCTCACTGAGGTAGCCGACTTGGAGGCTCGATATTCATCGGTGGTTCCGACCGCAGTAACCAAAGAGGTTGGTGTGCTCACCAACGCCCATCAGCGTTTCATCGAACGTGCGCCGTTCATGATGATGGCCACATCCGGTGCTGCTGGCGACGGGCTCGACTGCTCGCCTCGAGGGGATCCGCCCGGGTCGTTTGTTCGCATTGTCGACCCGAAGACCATCTTGATTCCCGATCGACGCGGCAACAATCGCATCGATTCGCTGCGCAACCTTGTGGCCGACCCGCGTATTGCTCTTCTCTTCATGATCCCGGGTATTGGACACACGATGCGCGTAAATGGATCGGCTCGAATACGAGTCGACGACGAGATCTGCGAGAGTTTCTCGTTCCAGTCGAAGACCCCAGCAGTCGTCATCGAGGTCTTAGTTGATCGTGCCTACTCGCAGTGTCCCAAGGCGCTTGTTCGCTCGAAACTGTGGGACCCTGCCAGCCTGGCGACGACCGACGAAGTACCAAGCGTCGGTCAGATGATGGAAGAGATCGACTCATCATTCGAGGCGAAGGCGTACGACGACGCCTATCCTGAACGACTCAAGACGTCGATCTACTAGGAGATTCTGTCCATGTCGATTCCGATTGTTGACCTCAACACGCCCGATTGTGTCGACGCAATTCTCGACGCCTACAGCACCGTCGGGTTCGCGTATCTCATCAACCACGGGGTGTCAGACAGCCTCGTTGGTGAGTTGTTTGCGACATCAGCTGCCTTTCATGCACTCCCCGCAGACGAGAAGTTAGCTGTCTCGCTCGACGACAATCATCGAGGTTTCATCCCGATCAACACCTCGACGGATCGCAACTCGACACTGGCCAAGGTCACAAAGCCGAATCAGAGCGAATCGTTCATGATGATGCGTGAGGACGGCATCGACTCGTTGCCGGTTAGAGGCGGCGAGTACTTGGCTGGCCCCAATCAATGGCCCGCTGGCCCCCCACGATTCCGGTCTACCTTGGAGCGCTACAACGCCGAGATGACGGGGCTCGCACGCAGGCTTGTCACCATGATTGCTTCAGGACTCGGCGATATTAGTGGCGAGATGGATCGTGCATTCGTTGTGCCGACCACCTGGCTGCGACTGCTTCACTACCCGCCGCAAGACCCACAGTCGGACGAGGATCTCTTTGGCTCTGCTCCCCACAACGACTTCGGCTTCCTGACGCTGCTTGCTCAGGACGACGTTGGCGGCTTGCAAGTGAAGACAGTGGAAGGGGAGTGGGTCGATGTGCCACCCCGCCCGGGAGCGTTCATTATGAATGTTGGCGACATGCTCCACCGGTGGAGCAACGGCCGACTGCTGTCGACCCCACACCGGGTGATCAACCGGTCAGGACGTGAACGGTATTCTTGTCCGTTCTTCTTCGACCCGAACGTAGCGACTATTATCTCGCCGCTCGCGAGCTGCGGTGAACGGGAGTCTGCGTTTCCCGCCATCGAATTCGGATCTTTTCTGAAGGCCGAACTTGAGGCTGGTTACGACCAGCACCAATCCGACACCGAAGAACGAAACCGCTAGTCTGGGAGGCCGTCACTCTGACCGCGAGCAGTCCATTGCATCTGAGCGAATCAATCCAGTTTGGAACGCGAACTGCCCGCAATCGGGTGATGTTTGGGCCCCACGTCACCAATCTTGGTCGAGGGCGTTCGTTGAGTGATCGCCACACGGCCTACTACGCTCGTCGCGCCGCCGGTGGGGCGGGAGTCATCGTGATCGAGGAGGCGTCAGTTGATGCCAGTGACTGGCCTTACGAACGGTCACCGCTAGCCACCGAGTGTGCCGCCGGCTGGTCCGAGATCGCTGAGGCGTGCCAGGCCAAAGGAGCCCTCGTCATAGCTGCGATTGGCCACGCGGGGATGCAGGGTTCGAGCGCATACAGTCAGCGTGAAACCTGGGCGCCGTCCGCAGTTCCCGATGCGGCAACGCGTGAACAGCCAAAGGCGATGGAAGAGTCCGACATCACCACGGTCCTCAACGGCTTCATGATCGCCGCCGCCACTGCGGCTCGAAGCGGTTGCGATGGGGTCGAGATCAACGCGGGGCAGCACAGTCTGGTACGGCAGTTCATGTCGGGGCTAACCAATCAGCGCGGTGATCAGTGGGGACTGGAAGATGGAGCGAATCGCCTTGCCTTCCCCAAAGCCGTGATTGCTCGAGTCCGTCAGGCGGTTGGCCCAGGCCAGATCGTCGGTCTTCGACTTTCATGTGACGAGATGGCGCCATGGGCCGGGCTTACGCCCGACTCTGCGGCCGAGGCAGCAGCCGAACTCGCCGAGCTGGTCGACTACCTCGTGGTTGTTCGGGGATCGATCTATTCCGCTGATGGCACCACGCCTGATGCCCATACTCCGGCTGGCTTCAACCTCGACCTGGTGCGTGACATTCGGGCTGCCGTCGCGGGGAGGTGTCCCGTGATCGCTCAAGGCTCGTTGGTTGATTGGGGGCAGGCCGATTGGGCCATTGACGACGGTCGAGCCGATGCGGTCGAGATGACACGAGCCCAAATCGCCGACCCCGACCTCTGCCTCAAGCTGGTTGAAAATCGGGCGGCCGAGATCAGGCCCTGCCTGCTGTGCAATCAGCGTTGTCGAGTTCGCGATGGCCGTAACCCGATCGTGTCGTGCGTGGTGAACCCGACGACCGGCTTCGAGCTCACCGAAAACGAACACCTGGGGTCAGACCCCAAAGTGTTCGGAAACGCTGCGTTGGTGCATGTGGTTGGGGCAGGGCCTGCTGGGTTGGAAGCAGCTCGTGTGTGTGCTGAAGCGGGAGCTGAGGTGGCCATCTGGGAGGCAGCGGACACGCCGAATCAGACTGTCCGAACCTGGGCAACGGCATCCGGCCGCGAACCTCTGGCGAAGCTCGCCGACTGGCTGGAGGCCGAATGCGCAAGGCTCGGTGTCACCGTGCATTGTGGCGAAACGATCACGCCCGACCAGGTTGCAGCCTGGTCGGCCGAAGGCGCAAGCATTATTGCGGCCATTGGCAGCCAGACCCGCTCCTTGGAGTACACCGTCGATGACGATGGCGTCGTGATCGACGCTCTGGACTTCCTCGAGGGTCGTGAACTCGCTGATGGCCCAGTCGTTGTGTGGGACCCGATTGGTGGCCCGATTGGGGTCTCGATCGCGGAAACGTTGGCTCCAGAACGTACTGTCTCGCTTGTTGTTCCCGATCAGATTGCCGGCACCCTTCTTTCGTTGTCTGGCGACCTCGCCTCCGCGAGTACCCGACTGGCGCAGGCCGGTGTCCACATCGTGAAACGCTCAGAAGTCATTGCTGTTGGGAACGGAACCGCCACGATCGAGTCCCGCGTTGATGGCTCTCGGCAAGTGATAGCGGCGGTTGCCGTGATCGATGCGGGGCACCGCGTTCCGTCCCGCCATGCGCCGGCCTTGGCCGATGCCGGGGCTACGCTCGTCGGCGATGCGGTGGCTCCCCGTTCGCTTTACGAGGCCATGCTCGAAGGGCGCCGGGCCGCAATCGCTTTGGGAGGCGCAAACTAATGCCTCGTGTTGGACAATACCCGCGGCTCTTCACTCCGCTACAGATCGGTCCGGTCGCGGTCCCGAACCGAATCATATTCTCGGCCCACCTGACCAACTACGCCGAAGATGGCAAGCCAACGGCTCAGCATGTGGCCTACTACGAGGCGCGGGCCGAGGGTGGTGCAGGACTTATCATCACCGAAGAACACTCGGTTCATCCGACCGACTGGCCATACGAGAAGATGATCCACGGCTTCGACCCTGCCGTCATCGATGGCTACCAGGCCATTACAAAGGCCGCACACAAGCACAACACGCCGATCTTCGCTCAAATTAATCACAACGGGGGGCAGGCGTCGTCGATGTACACCCGATTGCCTGTCTGGGCGCCGAGCCCGGTTCCAGACCCACTCTTCCGTGAGGTGCCGAAAGCGCTCAATGAGGCCGAGATTGCCGAGGTTGTCGAGGGCTACGCGCTGGTCGCTCGGCACTGCCGCCAAGGCGGCTTCGATGGGGTCGAACTTCAGTGTTCGCATAGCTCAATCGTTCGTGGCTTCTTGTCTGGCGCGACAAATCAGAGAACTGATCGATACGGCGGCACGGTTGCCGGTCGCTCCACAATTCTCGTGGAGATCATCGCCGCTGTTCGAGCGGCGATCGGGCCAGACCTCGCCCTCGGCGTTCGCCTTTGCGGCGACGAGCTCATCCGCCATGGCATCACGATCGACGAGGCGGTCGAGACCGCCAAGATCGTTGAGTCGACCGGCCAAGTGGACTACATCAACACCTCGATCGGCGTTGCAACCGCCACCCTCTTTGTCATTGAGGCATCCATGCACGTACCGCCCGGCTACGCCTCGTTTATTCCTTCGGCGATCAGAGACGCCGTTGCTCTCCCGGTTGTTGGTGTCGGTCGCTTCAAAGACCCTCTGCAGGCTGAGCGCGCGCTAGAAGACGGCATCTGCGATCTTGTCGGCATTGTGCGGGGCCAAATAGCCGACCCTGACTTCGCGGCCAAGGCACGAGCGGGACACGTCGACGACATCCGGCTCTGCCTCTCGTGCAACCAAGAGTGTGTCGGCCGCATGGGACTCAACCGCTGGCTTGGTTGCATCGAAAACCCTTATGCCGGCCGGGAGTCACTCACCATCGAGCCAAAGCCTGTGGCCCAGCAGAAAGTGGCCGTGGTCGGTGCTGGCCCTGGAGGCTTGCAGACCGCGATTGCGGCCGCAAGGGCGGGGCACCATGTCACGGTGTACGAAAAGACTTCTGATGCTGGCGGTCAGGTTCGGCTCGCCGCCTCAGTGCCAAATAGGGCTGAGTTTGGCGACATGATCCGCAACCAACTGGCTGAAGCCAAACGGCTCGGCGTTTCGATTGTCTACGATCGCGAAGTTGACCTTGGGTTCTTACAGTCGCAGGCCATCGACCACGTCGTTATTGCAACCGGGGCCTCGCCAGTCCGCCCCTGGTTTGTGCCAGGCGATCTCCCCATCGGCGTGGCCGATGTGCGTGACGTCCTGACTGGTGACGCGGCTCCGTCTGGTCGAGTTGTTGTCTTCGACGAACTTGGATTCCATCAGGCCACGTCGGTTGCTGAACTGCTCGCCGATCGCGGATGTGAGGTGGAAGTCATCACGCCTGGCATGGTGGTCGGACAAGACCTTGGCGTGACGCTCGATATGGAGCAATGGATGATTCGGGCCGGCGCCAAAGGCATCGTGCAAACTACCGACACGCTGATTACTGGCGTTGATGAGGCCAAGCTTCAACTCATGCAGCACACCACCGGTCGCTCAAACGAAAGAGAGGTCGATTGGCTCGTGCTTTCGGTGCAGCAGGCCCCCGCCGATGGCCTTTACTTCGCCTGTCGCGAGGCCGGTTTGAAAGTCGATCGGGTTGGAGACGCCATCGCTCCTCGGCGAGCCCATGCCGCCGTGATCGATGGCCAACGGGTAGGTAGCGAACTCGGACAGCCAAAGAAGGGACCCTGCTGATGCTCGCCCTTATCCCAGTCCAGGAGGGTGTGCTTGCCGTTGGGGCCGAGGAAACGGTCGCCGAATGCGGCGGGAAATGTGTACTCGTTGGCTCTGGCGTCGCCGAGGCGGCTGACCTGCTCGTCGGCGTGGCAACCGAGGTTCGCCTCGCTGAAGTTGGTCAGTATCGGCCGATGGCATGGTCACAGACCCTTGCCCCACTGCTTGTAGGTGAAGGCACGATTGTCGTTCCCGGATCTGCTGATGGGCGAGGACTTGCTCCCCACATCGCAGCCACATTGAGCCGACCACTGGTGACTGCCGCGGCGACGGTCAGCGAGGCTGAAGCTGTCGTGGTTGAAGGCGACATCGAGTTTGACGTGGCGTTTGACCGGGCCGTTGTGGTCATGATCCCTGGCATCCGATCGGTCGTGCGGAGCGAACTGCCGGCTTCGGTATCGATGGTCGACCTCGACCTCGCAATTGACGGTTCGCTCGATGCGACGCTCGTTGAAGTCCTTCCCGCCGACCCCGCAACGCTCGACCTCTCGACCGCCACCCGTATCGTTGCGGGGGGAGCCGGACTCAAGGCACAAGCGAATCTAGAACTCTTGCGATCGACCGGGCTCCTCTTCGGGGCCTCGTTGGGGGCAACTCGTGTGTTGACTGACGCCGGATGGCTCGAGCACGCTCGCCAGATCGGCACGACTGGAGTCGAGATCGACCCCGACCTGTACATAACGGTTGGGATATCTGGTGCAGTGCAGCACATCATGGGAATCGGCAATCCAGATCATGTGATCTCCGTCAACACCGATGCCACCTGCCCGATGATGAACCGGGCCGACTTAGCCCTCGTGACCGATGGCCCCGCATTCGTCGCTGCGTTCGCGGAGGCCTTGGCTGCAGACTCAACCAATCGAGAGACTGAGCAATCATGAGCGACTTTGACATCATCGTTGTTGGGGCCGGTCCGGCGGGCGCCGCCGCAGCCCTCGCCGCTGCTCGAGCAGGGCAGAAGGTTGCGCTCATCGAGCGGGGTCCGTTCCCCGGTTCAAAGAACATGTACGGCGGCGTGATCTATGGCCGCATTCTGGAGACGCTGATTCCTAACTGGTGGGAAGAAGCTCCGATCCAGCGCTGGATAGTCCGTCGGGGCACGATGATGGCCACACCGACCCAGAGCGTCACAATTGACGTGCGAACGACAGCCTGGGGCGAGGCGCCATACAACGGTGCCACCGCGTTGCGGCCCGACTTCGACTCTTGGCTCGCGAACCATGCTGTTGCTGCTGGAGCATCGCTGATTACCAGCACCACTGTGACTGGACTGATCACCGACGCGGGCAAGGTTGTCGGCGTTCGGACCGATCGACCAGACGGCGACCTGCGGGCCAAGGTCGTAATTGCCTGCGATGGGGTCAACTCGTTTTTAGCGAAGGAAGCGGGCCTGCATCATCACCAGGGGGCCGAGCACTACACGCTCGGGGTAAAGGAAGTTCTCGCCCTGCCAGCTGAGGTGATTAACGAGCGGTTCAACGTTTCCGACAACGAGGGTGTCGACTACGAGATTGTCGGCTGCACCGGGGGAATCGCAGGTGGCGGATTCGTTTATACGAACAAGGAGTCAGTCGTGGTTGGCGCTGTGCTGCATCTTCCGGCCCTCGGCGAGTCGGGTCGCAGGCCAGAAGACATCATCGCGGATATCAAAGAACATCCGTCGATCGCTCCGCTGATAGCCGGTGGCGAACTGCTCGAATACAGCGCCCACCTCATTCCAGAAGGCGGCTACGACGCCATGCCCGACCTCCACGCTGATGGACTGCTAATTGCAGGCGATGCGGGCGGAATGTGCCTGGCGGCCGGAATCTGGCTTGAGGGCGTCAACTACGCCATTGCCTCTGGCAAAGCGGCGGGCGAGGTTGCTGCAAGATGCGTCAAGGAAAGTGACACATCATTAGAAGCATTGGCTGTTTATCGCAAGGAGCTTGAAGCGAGCTTCGTTCTCGGCGATCACAAGCGACTTCGCCATGTTCCCGAGTTGCTGCTTTCTGACCGGGTACAGAACCGCTATCCCGAGCTGATCTGTTCGCTGGCCGAAGCAATGTTCACGGTCGACAATCCTGAACCGAAGCCTCGGGTCAATAAGTTGTTAAGGCAGCTGATGAAGGAGCGCGGGCTCAAGATGCGAGATCTCAGCCGCGATATGTGGCTCGGAATGAGGAGCTACGGATGAGCTGGAAAGATCGGTGGCCCAAGGTCGCGTTCTCTGATCGCATGCAGACTGTCGAGTTCCGAGTCTCGGAACAGGCTCATATTGTTGTCGATTCCGACATCTGTCAGAGCTGCACTACACAGGTCTGCGTATCGGCGTGCCCGGCCAACCTCTTCGCTCCAACATCAGACGGCGGGATCCTTTTCAATTACGAAGAATGCTTCGAATGCGGCACGTGCTACATGCTCTGCAACTCGAAGGGCGCCATCTCGTGGGCGTACCCTGAGGGTGGCCACGGCGTAGTTTTCCGGAAAAGTTGATGAAGATCGTCGTCTGCCTCAAATACGCGCCTGGCCGTGTAAGTGTCGACCCGCTTACCGGCACCGTCGATGCTGACTCTCGTAGTTTCGGTCCGCCCCTGAGCGACCAGGCTGCTCTGGAGTTGGGGCTCTCCCTTGAACCAACCGAGCTTGTGGCGGCCTGTGTTGGACCGTCCGAGGCCGATGAGATGATGCGGGAGGCCATCAGCGTTGGCGTCAACCGAGCGGTGCGGTTTGACCCAGTCTTCTCAGCAGCTGACGCGGCCACTGCGCTCGCAACTCTATGCGCTGATGCCGACCTCGTGCTCTGCGGTGATGGTGGCTGGTCGGGTTCGGGTTCGGTGCCCGCCTTTCTGGCGTCGCAACTCAGGAGGCCTCAGGTTCTGGGTGCGGTAAAGGTTGTGCTCCGCGACAACACTCTCACGATCGAGCGGCGCGTCGACCGAGGCCGCATTGCGGTGTACACCACTGCTCTACCGGCCGTGGTTTCGGTGGAGGGAAGCGTGGCCAGGCTGCGCCGGGCATCGCTTCCTGGCGTCATGGCTGGTCAGTCGACATCGGTCGAGCATCACGTATTCAACGACCAATCTGCATCTGTCGTTGTCTCACCGCCGCGTCCGCGTAGGCAACGAACGAAAGTTGTTCCGCCCCCAACAGGCGATGGGCCGCTCGATCGGGTTCTTGCGATTACTAAGGCAAAGGAAGAGAGCTCGCCGCCGCGGACCCTGCGCCTACCCCCTGATGAGGCTGCAGCCGAAGCAGTAGCAACCTTGCGAACCTGGGGCTACTTGTAAACCCAGGTTTTGCGGGTGCAGGAGCGCCCATTCGGGCGTCCTGGCACCCCCAAAACGCTTGGGAAACGTGGGGTAGTGTTTGGCCATGCGATTGTTCACACAAGTCGATGTATTTACTGCGGTGCCGTATCGTGGCAACCCGCTTGCCGTCGTCGGTGACGGTTCAGGACTCAGCACCGAGCAGATGCAACGGTTCGCGAACTGGACGAACCTCAGCGAGACGACGTTCTTGCTCGAACCGACCGATTCCAGTGCCGACTATCGAGTCCGCATCTTCACCCCCGACACGGAGCTGCCGTTTGCGGGACACCCAACCATTGGGTCGTGCCACGCGTGGCTTGAGGCCGGTGGAGTGCCGAAGACCGATGGCGTGGTAGTGCAACAGTGCGAGGCTGGTCTCATCACGCTCAGGCACCAAGACGGGAAGCTCGCGTTTGCGGCGCCGCCGCTAGTGCGTGGGGGCGTCCCCGACGAGTCCGAAATCGGCCGAACCTGCAGTATTCTCGGCATCGACCGCTCGGAGGTTGTCGACATTTCGTGGGCCGACAACGGCCCGGGCTGGATCGCCGTTCTGCTCGCCGATGCCGCTGCAGTCTTGGCCTTGAAGCCTGACTTCGGCGACGAGATGAACGCGACAATTGGCGTTGGAGGTCTGCATCCTGCTGGCTCGCCGGCCGACCTTGAGGTTAGGGCGTTCTATCGAGCCGGAGGGCCGGTCGCCGAAGACCCAGTGACCGGCAGCCTCAACGCGTCGATGGCCCAATGGTTGCTTGAATCCGGCCGTCTCGTCGCACCATACGTGGCGAGCCAGGGGACCGCGCTCGGTCGGGCGGGGCTGGTGTATATCGACGCTGATGATGACGATGTGTGGGTCGGTGGCGATGCTGTCACCTGCATCGCGGGAGAAGTCGATCTCTAGGGATATCGACGTGGAGGCCAATGGTCTGGTGGTACAACGGTTTGATGCCAGCCCAAAAGCCAGTCGACGTCTACACCCATGGCCACCACGAGAGCGTGCTTCGTTCGCACACCTGGCGAACGGTCGAGAACTCGGCTGGATACCTCGTTCCGTCGCTTGTTGGCGGCGCGACGCTCCTTGACGTTGGCTGTGGCCCTGGCACGATCACGATCGATATGGCGGCGAGGGTGAGTCCCGGATCTGTCATCGGCATTGATGCTGGCGTCGATGTCATCGAGAAGGCCTCAGCCGCCGGTATCGCCTCTGGGCTCGGCAACGTCTCGTTCGCTGTCGGCAACTGTTATTCACTCGACTTCGAAGCTGACACCTTTGACATCGTCCACGCTCATCAAGTGCTTCAACACTTGACCGACCCGGTTGCTGCGCTCAAAGAGATGAGGCGTGTCGTCAAGCCAGGCGGCGTCGTTGCGGTGCGCGATGCCGACTATCACGGAATGTTCTGGTCGCCCCAACTGCCTGTCCTCGACCGATGGATGGAGATATACCAAGGCGTGGCTCGTGCGAATAGTGCCGAGCCCGATGCCGGTCGATTCCTACTCAGGTGGGCGCAAGAGGCTGGCTTCGGCGCGATTACCCCGTCGGCCGACACTTGGTGCTTCGCGACCCCAGAGGATCGTGACTGGTGGGGCAACTTGTGGGCCGATCGAGTGCAGGCGTCGTCGCTTGGGGAGCAAGCGCTCAGCTACGAGATCGCCACGAAGGAAGAGCTGGTCAGCGTTAGCGCAGCATGGCACGACTGGCGAGCCGACCCCTCAGCTTGGTTCGCGGTGGTGAACGCCGAACTCCTCTGTCGCAACTAGGCAACGTCAGATTGCGTAGTCGGATACTTGGGTATCGGCGCCGTCGTCGGCGTAGTTGTCGTCGTTGCGAGCTTGCATGAACTCGGCCCAGACGAACGGCCGGTAGCGATTGGTGGTCTCGACCAGCTCAGGTATTGGTTCAACGAGCAGCGATGGTGCGGGGTTGAAGAAGTACGGGATGCTCATGCGGGTCGACGTGGTCATCGGTTGCACCCGGTGGATGGCAGCTCGATAACGATCGTTGGTCCACGCCTGCATGACGTCGCCGAGGTTTACGACGATAGTGCCCGGCTCGGGCTCAACATCGATCCAGCCGTCGGTTGCCGATTGAGCCTGCAAACCGCCAACGTTGTCTTGGAGTAGCAAAGTCAGAACACCCGGATCGGTGTGATGACCGAGCGCGACGTCGGCGAGACTGGCGAGTTCGCCACGTTCTGCCTCGGGAACTGGATCGCCGATGTTGTAGTGGTTGAGGCGCACGGCGCTCGACCGACGAGATCCAAGATGCTTGGCCGCTACCGCATCGTTGAGTCCGAGTGTGTGGTGGACGAGAGCAACAGTCTGACCGGCCAGTGTGCTGAAGGCTTCGAAAAATTCGGTCAGTGTGTCTTGGTAACCAGGAAGCCCCTCGGGCCAGCGATTGCGATTGTGGGCAGCATCTCGCTCGGGATCGGTGAAGTCAAACACTTCTTTGTGATCGCGAACCTGCTTGGTTAGCTCGCGATCGTTGTAGCCGAGTGGATTGTCTGCAGAGCGTCGAATCGATTCCTTCGTTGCCCTATCGACGCCAAAGAACCGCGTACCCTCGGCGAACGTCCGGTCGATGAGGTCATCGAGGCCATGCCCGGCGAGCAGAAAAAAGCCGTGATCACGGCACGCCTTGTCGACCGCTGACGACTCTGTCGCACTCGGGTTGCTGATGTCGATGACCGGTACCTGACGCATCCTGGCAGCCTATTTCACCCTGGTCGATCGCGCCAAGGTGTTACCTATCAACGAGCGAAAACGAAAGAGAGCGAGGCGCTGCCCCTCAACAGCGCCTCGCTCAATCTTTCTAGCCCCTGCCGCCGAGGCCTTGTGAACAACCTATTGCGAACGAAGCGATTTTGGATCGGGGCCATCCCCAGTTCCGGATGCAACCATTGGGGGTGTTAGGGGAAGACGACTGTCTTGTCGCCAATGAGATGAATCCGCTCCTCTGCCCAGTAACGCACTGCCCGTGAAAGTACGAGGCGTTCAGTGTCTTGACCGAGCGCCACGAGCTGGGCTGGTGAGTGGGCATGGTTCACTCGGGCAACGTCTTGCTCGATGATTGGACCCTCATCCAGGTCGGCGGTCACAAAATGGGCCGTTGCTCCGACCAGCTTCACGCCGCGATCGTGCGCCTGGTGGTATGGCTTGGCTCCTTTGAAACCAGGGAGGAACGAGTGATGGATATTGATTGCTCGCCCATTGAGCTCTCGGCACATTTGATTACTCAGGATCTGCATATAGCGGGCGAGCACAACGAGTTCGATCTCGTGCTCCTCGACAAGGGCGAGAATCTGCGCTTCCTGCTCGGCCTTCGTTTCCTTGGTGACGGGGAGATGGACGAATGGAATCCCATAGTGCTCGGCGATGTCGGCGCAATCGGGATGATTCGAGGCGATGACCGGGATGTCGACTCGAAGCTCGTTGTTCCGCCAGCGATACAGGAGGTCGACGAGGCAGTGGTCAAACTTTGAGACCAAGATCATGATCTTCGGACGCTGATCGATTCGCCTGACCTTAAGGATGGCCTTCGTGTCGTTGAGCTTCTCCGACACGAGATCGAAGATCGCGGTTGGGTCTTCGGAAGGAGCGGTGAACACAGTTCGCATTGTAAAGAGTTGAGAATCCGGATCTCCGAATTGGGCGTTTTCTGTGATGTCACCGCCGGACTCAAGTAGCGCTCCGCATACGGCATGGACGATGCCCGGTCGGTTGGGGCATGTGAGGGTCAGGACATGACTCGGCATCGTCCGGAAGCTATCGGCCAGGAACGGCTACGAGACGAGGACTAGACCCTCGGTGCGGTGCCGTTTGTCATCTCGGTCGAAGCTGAGGACTTCGTAGCCAGGAAAGTTGGCCAGCCATTCCGGGTTCGGTGTGTCGATGCTCCAAAGGGCGGTGGCGATGGCATCGGCCGTTCCAAGTTCTGGTCCTGTGACTGTCACGCTGGTCATCTGGTGGTTGGCTGCGCCCCAGATGTGGTCGCCTCGTTCGTATGCGCCGCTGGTGGCGACAGCGAGGTCGACCGACTCAAGTACTGCACCGACTGCGCCACTCTGCTGCGGATGCCTGACGCCGATGCGGTGAGGCGTTGACTCTGAGTAGGCAACGATGTCGCCCCCAGCGTTGATGAAGAACTGGGCGGCGCCAGCCGCCCGAAAGCATTTCGCCACCTGATCGATTGCCCAACCTTTGACGAAGCCTGACGGGTCGAGCGGCCGCTCGCGCCGTCCTTGCCAATGGCAGAAGGCTCCGTGCGTTGCCACGTAGAGGTCGGCACATGAGTGCAGCACGCCTTGCACGTCCTGGTCGGCCTGTTCGACGCGGAGGTCGCCCCGGCCGATGCGACTGATCTGGCTGTCGGCCCGGAACACGCTGAAACGTTCGTCGATGTCGTGCAGGAGCTCGATGGCATCGACTAAGACATCGACGGTCGTGTGCTCGGCGAGGTCGATGGTCACGGCAGTTCCCATGACAAATTCAACGTGTCGCATATGCTTCCTTTCGAGGTGAGCCGCCGACCGGTGCCGACGGAGTTCGGCGTGCGGGACGCCTCTTACTGCGCCCGAGTAACCGGACGGCGAACGGATAGCTGAACAGCGCCGTGCAGGCGAGGAGCACGGCCTTCCCGACAGGTGATGCCGCGTCGGTGCCAACCATCCAGGTGTGAATTCCAGCGAGAGCAACGCCGCCAACGGAACCGAGGTGAACCCAGCGCCAGATCTTCCGAGACAGCAGCTTCTTCGGCCAGCTAGTGAACACCGCAGCGGCAAAGAGCCAGAAACTGATGATGCCGAGTGTCATCCCAGTTGTCGAGATACCGCTGGTGAATGGCACCAGGGTTTCGACGACACCGAGACCGTTCGTCGACTCGCCGATTACAGCCACCATGTGGACACCGGTGAAGACGAGAGCGATTCCGCCGAGATAGTTGTGAAGGTCGAGCCACCAGGCTGGTTTCGCTCCAATCGTGTCTCTGGCCGAGAAGATGAATCCAAGAAATAGGGCGAGGACGCCGAGCACGAGTGCGACCCAGCCGGACGATCGAACGAGATACCACAGCGCCGCGTCGAGTGACGCGATACCGAGTGTTGCGGCGGCCATCATCGGACCGCCTCCTCCGCGAGGGCGGCGTCATCGAGCGCCGACTGGAGCGAGTCCTGGTAGGCGCGGCTGGTGTAGGTGGCGCCCGAAACAATACTGACATCGGCGCTTTGAGCCGTGAGTGTGTCTGAAACGAGCGCTGGCCCTGCTGCCGAGTTGATCCGCTGGCTCTTGCGATCGGAATCGGGTACCGCGAGCACGTCGACAGACACGATCTGATCATTGGCAAGACTCACCGATACTTGGACAGGACCCCATTTGGTTGCCTCCGAGGATCCGACGTATGCGCCATCGGCGAACGTGGCATTCGGCGACTCGCTCGTCTGTCCAGCGACGTCGGCCTGGTCGGGAACGCTGGTCTGGTCGGGAACGCTGGTCTGGTCGGCAACGTTGGTAGCTGCCGCTCCGGCACTCAGATCTGCAGGGGTGTTTAGTTCTGCTGTGGCTGCGGCGATCTCGGCTAGAGGGTCGCTGACCTGTTGGTCATTGAACGCCATGTAGCCAGCCAAGCCCCCGGTGGTCAGCACGCTGAGGGCGAGGGCCGATGCTCGTGTCTTGCGCGCCGCGTGACGTTTTGTTGTCGTGCTGCGACTGCGTAGCGCGGCGATTCGCTCCGCCGCCTCAGGATGTGATGGCGGTGGACGATGCGGTGGTGTTTCGGTTCGCAAGAGTGGTCCTTTCCGTAGGATGAGCACAGCATCACCGGTCGTGTTGAACATGATCTGACAAGCTGAACAGGCTGTCAGGAAGAGGTCAGCGACACCAGGGATTGCGTCGCCCCGGGGAAGGTGACAACGTGTGAGTCGCAGCACCCACCTCAGGAGCTCATGTGTCATCAGTGCTTCAGACGCCTCTCGCCAAGCGTTTTGGTCTCCGGGCCCCCATCTTTGGCTTCGCTCACGACATCGCAACGGTCGCCGCGATCACGAACGCTGGTGGACTCGGCGTGTACGGCGCAACCAGGCGCTTTCCCAATGAGATCCGAGATGAGTTGGCCGAGCTTCGGCGGCTCGTTGGCGACAAGCCTTTCGGTGTCGATCTCGTGCTTCCTCAGGGAATGCCAGAGAACAATGATCGGGCCGAGATCGAGAAGCACATTCCCGATGAGCACCGCCAGTTCGTGGCGGGGATGGTCGACAAGTACAGCGTGCCTGCGCCGAGCGGGCCAGGTATGCGAACTCGGTTCGTGCGCTCAAGTGAGATCGAGGCCGAACAACTCGAGGCCGTCATGGCGTCGGACGTTGACCTCTTCGCCTGTGGTATCGGCGCTCCGAAGGCTGCAGTCGAGCGAGCCCACGAGCTGGGCAAAGCAACAGCCGCGCTCATCGGTTCGCCCCGGCACGTGCGCTCAGCGCTCGCCGCCGGAGTCGAAATGATTGTCGCTCAGGGAACCGAGGCTGGCGCGCACACTGGCAAGATCGGGACGTTCTCTCTTGTCCCTCAGATCGTCGACCTCGCAGGCGACATTCCTGTTCTCGCGGCCGGTGGCGTTGCGACCGGCCGCCACTTGGCGGCTGCCCTTGCGATGGGTGCCGAGGGCGTATGGACAGGGACCATGTGGCTCACGACAACTGAGCACGCGCCACACCTCGGCCCGACCCTCGTCGCCAAACTGCTTGCTGCAGGTAGTGATGACACCGTGATCCAACGAAGCGAGTCGGGCAAGACTATGCGGATGATTCGAACTGCGTGGTCGGACGAGTGGTCAGCACCGGGAGCGCCAGAGCCGCTCAAGATGCCGTATCAAGACATTCTTGTCGGCGACCTTTTGGGAGCGATTTCGGAGCATGATGTCGCACCGCTTGTGCACTCGCCAGCTGGCCAGGCGCTAGGGCAACTCAATGAATTGAAGCCAACAGCCCAACTCATCGACGAGCTCATCGCCGACGCCGTGCAGGCGTTGCAGCGTCTCGGAGGAAACTGATGTCTGACAATCTCGTCAAACTTGGCGTCACCGATGGACTCGCCACCATCGAACTCAACCGCCCACACCGAAAGAATGCAATCATCGGTCCGATGATGGATGAGCTAGCGGATGCGGTCGAATCGGCAACGGCTGACGACACGGTCAACGCAGTGCTGTTCTGTGGTTCCGATGGAGCCTTTTGTTCGGGCCTCGACCTCAAAGAGGTGCAGTCCGAGCCGAAGCCAGACTGGCTTGCGACTCAGCCGCAGTCGCTTCGACGAGCTCATGTTGCGCTTGCGAAGTGCCCGCACCCCGTAATTGTGGCCCTCGAGCGATTCGCGATAAATGGCGGCGCAGCCTTCGCCCTCGCAGGCGACATTGTGGTCGTCGGCGACGAGTCATTCATCCAGGTTGGCGAGGTCAAGCTCGGGATGGCGGCTCCAAACAACCTGGCCTGGCTGTGCGCCCGTTATGCCCCGGCAACGGTGCTCCCGATTGTGTTGACGGGCGACCGCGTATACGGCGCACGTATGGTCGAACTCGGCTTGGCGTATGAGTCGGTCGGCAATGACCTTGTGCGCACCCGAGCGACGGAGCTTGCGACTCAGATTGCTGGCTATCCGCCAGGCGCCGCCGCGACGCTGAAGAAAGCGTCGCTTACGCTCGCTGGCCTTGGCGATGTCGATGCGTGGTTTGAGCGGGTCGGCGCGCCGGTGACGGGCTCACTCCCGACGGGCTTGATGAGGAGCTAGCCGTTCCACTCGTGACCGTGTCTCCACAGATGTCGTCCGAGGCGAATGGAACGAGCGTTTCGCAGCAGCTTGCTTGTTGAGCCCCGATATTCCGCACCTTGTTCAGGTCAGTGGAACCATTCGCGTTGACCTCAGCAAGAAGATACGCCACCGCATCGGCACGCCACTGAAAGCCTGCACCACGACGAAGTATTTCGATCGCCCGCTCGTCGCCCATGCCTTCTCGGTATTGGCGAGTGTGGGTCATTGCATCCCACGCATCACAAACGCTCACGATTCCGACTTCGAGTGTGACCTCATCGCCGGATAGCCCGTCTGGGTACCCGGATCCGTCTACCCGTTCGTGATGAGAGCGGACGGAAGGGACTGCACCTGTGAGCGACGGGGCACCATCGAGCAATCGTTCGCCTTGCTCCGGGTGGGTCTTGATCGCAGCGAACTCTTCGTCGGTGAGCGCGTGCGGCTTCTTGATGATTTCGCTTGGGATCATGAGCTTGCCGATGTCATGCAAGAGTGCTCCAAGTGCGACCGACCGAACGGCGCCAGGAGTGAGGCCAGCTCGGATAGCAACTCGCATAGCGAGGGCCGAGGTGCGGACGACATGGTCGCGGGTGATCGAGTCCTTGCGTTCAAGGGCGGCGACGAATCCGTGGACCTCAGGACTTAGACCAACCTCAAGCGCCGCCAACGGCTCGGTCGAGAGGATTGGGGCGAGGACGTCAGCGACATTGCGGCCTGTTCGGTAGCCAACAAGTATCGCTCCACTGGCAAGGAAAATGCCGAAGTTCTCCGCAACCAACATGACCCATGAAGCTGTGCTCCCAGGGGTCGATCGAACTGCGAGGATCGCCGACGCGGTCAGCGCAAGCAAACCGATAGCGGTAAAGATGGCGGACCGGCGCCGGCCGACTCGGTAGAGGAACACCTGTCGGTTGACGAGCAATAGGGTCGCCGCGGTCGCAAGCACCGCGATGGTTGTCTTCGCCCATGGTGCTGGTGTCGCGGTCGAATGGACCAACGTCAGGCTGAGGCCGACGGCGAGGCTGGTATTCGCGATGATCCACGATCGCCAGTGACCCGCCATTAGTCGACCCATCGACGACCCAGGGCACAGCAGCGGTAGTGCGACGAGGATCGCCATTGGGAGCGCGAGCAACGCAACGAGTTGCCCTTCGGCCGTTGAGCCCGAGATGTCCAGGTTGCCAAGGCTCTGTGCTGTCATCAGTAGTGAGAGCACCAGAAGGCTGGAGCCAAGAATCGAAACCTCTGCGAGCTGCTTTCGCCACCCCGCCACTAGCACGATGAACGCGACGATCGCGCAAGCCGTCCCAGTGATTCCAGCGGTGATGAACCAAGCAGATGCATGCATCCATGACCATCGACGCGCTGATGCGTCATCTTTAGTCGACGCGACTAGCGATGGAGATGACTACCAGTTCGGTTGGTTCTTGCTGCTCCGGCTCAGGAAGTTCGGTGATGCTCCGACGGTGGCCGACGACTTGGATGATCAAATGTCGGTCATCTGGTGTCCGTGCAATTCCCTTGGCCCGGACGACGGAGTCATCCAAGCGGTCGAGGATGTCGTTGATCGCGGGCTCGTCGATGGGGTTCGGCAATGGAATCGTCGTCGTTTCATGGACGTCGAAGAGGCTGATCGAAGGAGTCGACGTTCCTGGCTGACGGCCACCGAGTTCCAAGATCCCGGCAGTTGCGATTGCCGAGTCGGGCCCCAGCACTGGTGTATCCGGGGCTAACTCTGCTAATCGAGTGCGGACACGGGCGAGCATCTCGGCATCGACAAGGTCGAGCTTGGTCGTGATAATGAGGTCGGCGGCACGAACCTGGACTCGCAGCGTGTCGCCGATAACTTCGTGTGACTCGTCGTCGAGAAACTGTTCGGCATCGACGAGGACGATAATTCCGTCGAGCACAAAGCCTGCTGACTTCGTCCAAGGTGCGACGCGTTCTGGGTTTGCGACACCGCTCATCTCAAGGATGACGTGCTCGGGGGGAACTGGCCGTTCACGAAGTTGAGTGAACGCGATTCCGAGACCCTGGCTGAGGCTGCAGCACACGCAGCCGTCGGTGAACTCGATCGTGTCGCGGTCTCGGCGGCGAATGAGCTTGGCATCAACGTTTACCGCCCCAGCATCGTTAACCAGAATTGCAATCGGCTTGGTCGTTCGGGCCAGCAACTCATTGATGATCGTGGTCTTACCGGCACCGAGGTAGCCGCCGAGCAGCGTAACGGGAACTCGTCTGCCATCCCATGGCAGAAATTCTGGCTCTTGAAAGCGCACGCTCAGACCCTATAGCGATCAGGCAAAGGTGCCCAGCTCCCGAACTAAAGGACAGGAGGCTAAAGATTTTCGTGCGGTTGTGTCGAGGAAGAAGTAATCCCCTAATACGGAGTCTCTTTCAACATGTTCAGTTCGATTATTGCCACGCTCGCCGGCTCGGCTGCCAAAGTCGCTGTCGTAACGACCGTTACCGCTGCAACGGTTGGTGGAGCTTATGTTTCCGATGCCGTCGACGTGCCCCTTCTGCCCGATGAGCCAGCGGTCGAAGAAGTAGTCGAATCTCCTGAAGAACTTGCCTTTGACGACGGAGCGACGATCGAGGACGAGTCGACCGAGCAAGAAGCAGCCGAAAATGAGGTTGTGGACGACGAGGTTGTGGTCGATGAGACCGAAGAAGAGGCCAGCACGGCCGATGAAGATGAGTCTGATAAGCCCTCCAACCATGGTTCCGAGGTCTCCGAGTTCGTGCACGAAACGGAACTTGAGGGCTGTGAGAAAGGCCATGCGGTAGCAGCCTTGGCGTCGGGCAAGTCGGAGAAGGCTGACAAAGAGTGCCCGGATCACGATGACGACGCCGCGGAGTCTGACGCCGCCGATGAATCTGATGATGACGATGCCGATCATGCCGATGATGCCGATGATGCCGATGATGCCGATGATGCCGATGATGCCGATGATGCCGACGATGCCGACGATGCCGACGATGACGATGATGACGATGATGACGATGATGACGACGATGAATCAGACGGCAATAGCGAAGGCCAGAAGTCAGAAAAGAGCAACAACGGTAAGAACGGTGACAAGTAAGTCTGGGGTGACTCATCGGCTCGCAGAAAACCATTTGGCGCCGCAAGCTTAAGAACGATGGTCCTCGTGCCGAAAAGTAAGTAACGCGCTGAAACTGGAGCCTCTCGTCATGCCACGTTCAAATCTCACTGACCCTAAGCCAGCGGGCCGGTATGTTCTTGCGGCGTCAGCCGCCTTCGTCCTCGTTGCCGGAGTGTGCCTGTCCGGAGCCGTCGCCGTACCGTTCCTCCCCGATCGATTCTCGTCTGAGGTCGACTCCGAGGTGCCAACAAGCCTTCCGTTTAGCGAGGCTGCGACGACAATTCCTGCGGTGTTGGAGACGATGCCGACAACGGCCGCACCCACAACAACTGCGCCGACAACAACGACCGCTCCAACCACGACCGCTCCAACCACGACGGCTCCAACCACGACGGCACCGACCACAACAGCGCCTCTGAACCCGACAACCGCCGTTCCTGCGACTGCGCCACCGGCCGCCAATGACGGGAGCGGAGAACCCAATCCGAAGAAGGGCACCTACGTAACGGACGTCCCTTACGACGACATGTAGCGAGGCCTCGCCGTGTCGGAAAGCACAGAGATCAGCGAAACCCGAACTCCAATGTCACGCTCACTAACTGAGTCCTCTAAGGGATCGGCCGCCAAGGCTGTATCTGCCATCGTGATCATCGCCGCACTATGCGGTGCGTACGTTTCCGACGCCATCGATGTACCGCTGCTTCCCGACCAGTCGACCAACGCAAGCGCGGCACAGTTGGAAGATGAGGTTGTTTCCGATCTGGTGTCTGATTTTGTTGTCACAACTACTTCGACAACAGCGACGCCAACCACGCTTCCGCCAACGACCGATTCGCCGGCAACAACCTTGCCGCCGACCACGGTGGCACCGACAACGACAGCGCCCCCGATCACGGCAGCTCCGGTGGCCGACCCTTCCGTCCCGAGCGATGATGGCGCAGAGGTCCCGAGGAAAGAGCCCGAGATTGTGCCAACCGAGCCAGGCGACATCTAGCAATTATTTGCCTCTGGCTTCGGTCTGGCCCGACTAAGATTGTCAGTCGATTGCAGGAGCAATGACTATGGCAAGCGAAGTCACCACACTCATCTCAACCATACGGGCCGACCTGACCACAGCGATGAAGGCGCGCGACGCCGTAACGATGCGTACGTTGCGTGCGATCATTGCTGCGGTCCAAGAAGCCGAGACAGCAGGAACCGGAGCCGTCACCCTTGACGATGCGGGCGTTCAGAAGGTGATCTCGGCGCAAGCGAAACGACGAGTCGAGGCCGCTGAGGCGTTTGATGCGGGCGACCGTCCGGAGCAGGCTGCCGGTGAGCGGGCAGAGCTTGAGGTGCTTGAGTCATATCTTCCTGCCGGTCTGGGTGACGACGAACTCGTTTCCATTGTTGAATCGGTCCTCGCCGCCGGCGGTTTCACGGCGAAGGCAGATATGGGCAGCGCGATGAAAGCGGTCAATGCTGAAGTCGCTGGCCGCGCCGACGGCAGAACCGTCGCTGAACTTGTCAAAGCTCGATTGGTGTAGAAAACCGGCCAAGCGGTTCTGCGGAGAGGCCCCATGTTTTTGCTAGCCACGTGTGTGCCGTCGCGTCAACTGCGTTGAAGACACTCGCCGCTCGTCGGTACGCGTCGTGTCCAGCCCAACCAGCGGGAAGCAGCGACCCTGGCAGGTCTGAGTCGGCAAGACGGGCGCGCCGGAAATCGTGAACCAGCATGGTTCGAACAAGGAAGGCGTCCTGGCCGTTCGCAGTGTTGGCCGACTCTGCCCCCTCCCATTTCGCTACGAACGACTCGTAGCTGGCGACGGAATCGGCGATACCGAAGTCAGCGGCAAATGACGCCTGGTCGACCAGCGCACCGAGATCGGAGAACCGAGCCGTGGCCGTCGGCGGGCAGGACTGCAGTGATGCCCGCCGTGCCGCAGACTCGACAATTTCCGGGGTCGCAGTAGGCGAACCGAACACGCCGGCTGCCAGGCGCCCAAAACCAAGCCATCGCAAGGCCGACACGAACGCCGTCTTCGACTCGTCGGCGAGATTATCTGTGTTGGCAAACACAATGGTCCACTCGCCATTCCAATCGTCGATTGGGGGGTGGTAGATCCGTCGTT
>RCMY010000931.1_pt1 | contig 28055 bp, 19 predicted proteins | sample 2041341 | NCBI WGS metagenome assembly RCMY01 (sample SAMN09708234, study PRJNA481090) | Marine sediment metagenome, whole genome shotgun sequencing project.
TGGAATGAGCCCGGTACAATACCGAGCTCATTATATAGAGAATAATAGTTAACGTTTAATTTAACGTCCAACTTTTGGGGTTCACTTCAAAATAGGCACAGCCTCTTTTTTTGTTTTTTAGATTTATTTGTAGCGACTATCATTTTGTCATTGGCAAAAAGTGCGCTATGATGCTACAAAAGCATCTATGGCTGTTTGAGAGATTCATTTTAGTGTAAAAAGAGCTAAAATATGGCTTTCTACGCCGCCTTGGGTGCTTTTCTGCACATTTTCTTCAGATTGAAGGCTATGGCAAAGAAGGCAAAGTCCATTTCGACCTTGTCTTTTCCAAAATGTCTGAATCGTTTGTATCCGTAGTCGGCTTTCATCTGACCGAAAACAGCCTCGGGCTCTATACATCTTCGTCCTCTGTGCCTGATACCTTCCTTTGATGTCAGCCTCATTGTGGCTTTTCGCTTGTATTCCTTGAGTCGGTGATTCACCTCAATAACTCTGTTACCCTTTGCCTTGGAGCAGGAGCCCCTGAGCGGACATCCCTCGCAGTTTTTTGCCCTGTATCTTGCGCTCTCGGTCTTGTATCCGCTGGCGGTACGGTCTATCCCCGTTCCTATGCGCTCCATGTGCTGCCCCATCGGACAGACGTAATAGTCGTGCTCTGCATTGTAGTGGAAGCTGTCCTGATTGAAGGGGTCGGGAGCATAATGCATACGCTGCTCCTTATGGAACATGTTGTACTTGACATAGGCCTCAATCCCGTTCTCCTCCATGAACCGGTAGTTCTCCTCCGAGCCATAGCCTGAGTCGGCGACCTCTGTCTGGGGGAGCCTGCCATAACGTTCGGCAAAGGATTCCATGAAAGGTATATAGGTCAGCGTATCTCCGGGATTGGGAAAGAGAGCATAGTCGAGGATAAACTGATTCTCTGTGCCTATCTGCAGATTGTATCCGGGCTTGGTCTGACCGTTGTTCATCGCATCCTCCTTCATACGCATGAAGGTGGCATCGGGGTCGGTCTTGCTCAATGAGTTCCTCTGACCGAGTGTCTCCTTTTGACTCTCATAGTGGGCAAGCGAGACTGCCTTCTTCTCCATCTCCTTTATCCTACGCTTATTCTGACGGAGTGATTTCTTGTCCTCTTGGGTCTGCTGTGGTGCCTTTGAGAGTTCCTCGTTCATGCGGGAGGTTATCTCGCTGACCATGGACGGGGTTATTTCCACGGACTCTTCCTTGTATGTGTTGTCCCGCACTATGGCGTCATCCACCTCAGAGAGCAGCACGGCAAGCTGGCGCTTGAGTCTGCCGATGTTGCGCTCTACGTTCTTACGCCAGACAAAAGTGTACTTGTTTGCCTTTGACTCAATCTTGGTGCCGTCCACATATTCAACATCCAGACTTACAAAGCCTTTCTGGGCAAGAAGAAGCACCAGTTGGGTGAAAACACTGGAGATCTCATTCTTCACACGGTTGCGGAAACGGTTGATTGTTATGAAGTCAGGCTTGTTATATCCTGCAAGCCAGATGAAATGAATGTCACGCTTGAGGAGTTCCTCTATGCGACGGCAAGAATATACGTTGTTCATATAGGCATAGATGATGACCTTGAGCATGGTGCGCGGATGGAAGGCATTGCGGCCATGCACATGATACAGTTGAACAATACGGCTGATGTCTATGTTCTCAAGAACCTGGTCAATGATGCGAACCGGTGCATCATCGGCTATATCCTCATCAATTCTTGAAGGAAAAAGAAGCGTTTGCTTGCTTAGGTTGGAAATAAATTGTATCTTTGTCATATATGAGAAATCTTCTATAAAGTTACAAAAAATTTATGGAATAGCAAAGCCCGAGCTTGTGAAAGTTCGGGCTTTGTGATAAAAAAAGACTGTGTCTATTTTGACACAGCCCCTTATTTTTTTATAGCCAAACCGATAAAACTAAGGCTGCCACAAATGATAATGTGAATTTACACATAAAATTTAAAACAAATACAGTAATATTTATAAACACCATCTACAACACCCTATCACTTAAAATAAGTTTTAATAGACTTCATTATTTGTCTAAAAGACAAAAAAGATAAGAAAAACTATCTTTTATCCACATTTACAAGAAAAAACATAACTATTTGTTTGTTTTCTAATCAAAAAAATATATCTTTGCATTTATAAAGAAATAGAGCACTTAATTAAACCAACCTATAAAAGAAGAAAGATTATGAAAGCAACAGAAGTTGTAGAAAAACTGAAAAACAGATTTCCTAACGAGCCTGAATACATTCAAGCAGTAAGTCAGGTCCTTGGAACTATTGAGGATGAATACAACAAGCATCCTGAGTTTGAAAAAGCTAATATCATTGACCGCCTTTGCATTCCAGATCGTCTCATTGAATTCCGTGTATCATGGGTAGACGATAGAGGTAATGTTCAAACGAACATGGGTTACCGCGTACAACACAACAATTGTATCGGGCCTTATAAAGGTGGCCTACGTTTCCACAAATCAGTGAACCTCTCTATTTTGAAGTTTCTGGCATTCGAACAGACATTTAAGAATTCATTGACAACTCTACCTATGGGTGGAGCTAAAGGTGGTTCCGACTTCTCTCCTCGTGGCAAAAGCAACGCAGAAGTAATGCGCTTCTGCCAAGCATTTATGACAGAACTTTATCGCCATATTGGTCCTAACGAAGATGTTCCAGCAGGAGATATTGGTGTTGGTGGTCGTGAAGTTGGCTATATGTTCGGCCAATACAAGAAACTCACACATCAGTTTGTTGGTATTCTTACGGGTAAAGGTCAGGAATTTGGTGGTTCTCTCATCCGTCCAGAAGCAACAGGATATGGCAATGTTTATTTTCTTCAAAGTATGCTGAAGACTCGCAACATCGACATCAAAAACAAGACGGTCCTTGTATCTGGCTCTGGAAATGTTGCTCAATACACAATTGAGAAACTTCTTCAACTAGGCGCTAAACCTGTTACATTGTCTGATTCTGACGGTTATATTTATGACCCAGACGGAATTGACGAGGAGAAGTTAGCCTATGTAATGGAACTAAAGAATGTTGAGCGCGGACGTATCAAGGAATACGCTGAGAAATATGGTGTTAAATATGTAGAGGGAGGTAGACCATGGTCTGAAAAGGCTGACATCGCTACACCATGTGCTACACAAAACGAAATTAACGAAGAAGCTGCAAAAGTATTAATTGCTAATGGTGTTATTGCAGTAACTGAAGGCGCAAACATGCCTACTGTTCCAGCAGCAATCAAGGTATTCCAAGATGCAAAGATATTATATTGTCCAGGAAAGGCTTCTAATGCTGGAGGTGTTGCTGTATCAGGTCTTGAGATGAGTCAGAACTCAGAACGTCTGAAATGGACTCGTGAAGAAGTTGATGCTAAGCTACACGCTATTATGGATGACATCCACGAAAACTGTGTAAAATATGGAACAGAGTCTGATGGATATATAAACTATGTAAAAGGCGCAAATGTTGCTGGCTTCCTAAAGGTTGCCAAAGCAATGCTTGCTCAAGGTATAATATAATTTTCCACTGAAAAAAAACGTGAAGGAGATAAATACTAATTATAGGTATTTATCTCCTATTTTTGTATATATCAAGCTTTCACAACACACCTTAAGTACTGTTTAACACGTCGAACATAAAATAAGGGATGACGAAATATGCCATCCCTTATATATTAATTTGCAAAATAAAGCTTACTTCAATAAATCAGTCACCTTGGCAGCAAGTTCTTCACCACGTAAGTTCTCACCAATCACCTTGCCACTTACTGCATCTACAATAAATATGGCAGGAATAGCCTGTACATGATACAAATCGTCTACACCACTCTTATCAATACCATTAGGCCATGGCAGCTTTTCCTTCTCAAGAGCTTTCTTCCAAGCTGCTTCATTCTTGTCAATAGAAACACTTATTATCTCTAATCCTTTCTTGCTGTTGGCAGCATAGATATTCTTCAGATTAGGAATTTCCTTACGGCATGGCACACACCAGCTTGCCCAGAAATCAACAAGAAATATCTTTTTACCTTTCACCGTCTTTGCAGCTTCATCAACCTTGCCTTTGGCATCAGTGAAACTGAATTTCGGATAATCTTTACCTACAAGTCCTTCAGGAGAAATCTTTTTCTTCAGCAACTGACCATAATAACTCTGCTGTGCTTCTGTAGAAAACTGTGCCCAATCTGCCGCGTTTTGCTCAGTGAAATAAGAATACAGAGCCAACATTGAGAATGGTCCCCACCATGAGTCTTTGTTGTCAGCAGCAATAGCTTTATAAGTCTTTTCCACATCTGTGAAGAAGCTTTTCTCTGCAGCGGCATAACCTTGGCTCTTTGTGTCTGTATATCCATTATGAAAAGCTTCATACAAAATATCCAGATATTTGCGTTTGGCATCTATCTTTTTAATATACTCAGCTTCAAGCGGACTGTTGACAACTTTGACTCCAGAACCATAATAAAAGGTTCCCTTGTCTGTGACATTTTTTTCAGCAGTAGCTGTAACCTTAGGAGTTTCTCCCTTGGTAGTCATTAGCTGAGCAACATAACCATTGTAACCCTTGACCTTGAATCCCACATAGCGAGGTTCATCCATCGGAACAGTGACAACACACTGACCGTTCATCACTTTAGCTTCAGCAATAGCTGGTTCAATACTCTGATGCGTGCAGGCATACACTGCTTCAAGCTCTGTGCCATCAGGAAGTCCACTGATATTCAAAGAAACAACAGACTGTGCGTTCACTGCCACACTGGCAGAAAAGGCAATTAGTAAAACTAAAAATTTTTTCATTATATTCATATTATTACTTTTCAACATTCTGTGTTATACTGCCATTACCAGCATTACTAATCGCTCCCTGAGGGAATGGGAATGTCCACATATAACTTGAAGGAGAAAGGCTTACGGTCTTGCCGTCTTTGTCTTTGCTTAACGTGCGAGTATAGATTCCCTCTGCGTTATATCTCCTTGCATCAGCAAAAGGAACGATACTGTAAATCAACAGATTATCCTTTTCTTGGCGTATATACCCAATAGCCTCTGCTACAGACGATGCAGTTAGCGGTACATACTTATCAGTACTGACTGTATGCTTTCTTACTGTATTAAGAACATTCATTGCTTCAGTCAACTGATTATTACGTGCCAAGCATTCCGCCTTTATGAGATACTGTTCCACTGTGCGCATACCGTTGTAATTGATAGCTCCTGTGGTAATACCACGATAATAAGTCTCAGAACCAACAGTATAAAGTTTCCAGTTACACTTGAAATAAATATCACCATCTTCAAACATTTTTGCTCTCCACTGTGGCATATTATTGATTCTGGCACCAGAAGAGCTACTACCATAGTTGAAATTATAACTTTCCACGCTGTTGAATCCAAGAGGAGTCTGTGAAGTCTGCGCTGAACTTACAGCGTCTATAACGCTTTTGTTAGCATTATAAAAATCATTCCAGTCTATCAGTTTGTCATTTATAGCAAGAGCCTTGTTAGCGTATTCCAAAGCGTCTGTATAATCCATCATCTGCAGATATATTCTTGCTAGCATCGCGTATGCAGCTCCCTTGCCAGGATGCAACACCGTGGTGCCCATGTCAGGAAGATATGGAAGAGCCTCGTTGATATCATTTATCATGAAATCATAAATCTGCTTTACCGTAACCTGAGTGTAATGAGCCCCCACTTCACTGCTTGTTATCAAGGGTACGCTGAGCTTTACTGCAGCACTACCACTCTGATAAGTATCTGCATAATAATTTGCCAACAGAAAATAATGCATCGTCCTAAGCACTTTGGCATATGCCACTACTTCATTTTTTTTGGCATCAGTAGCCTCTGTTGCTTTAGGCGCATTTTCTATGACAAGATTACAGTAGTTGATACCGGAATAAGCAGCATAATACGTAGTCTCGTCGCTATTATTATAATAAACACGGTCTACAGATGTATCCCAATTGTAGTTTGCGGCATACATAGGATAATAACTTGCATCGGAATTAGTGAGGTAACGGTCGTTGAGCAAATAAGCCGACTGACCGGCATCCATTCGGTGAACATCATACTCGTCACGCAGAAAAGCCTCATAATCCGCAAGTGTAGCCGGAATTTTCTTCCCCTTGGGTTTTTCGTTAAGATAGTCATTGCACGAAGTAAACAGCAAAGCTGCCGCAAGAACAGTCATTATGGTTGAAATATATGTCTTCATCATATTTTCTTGTTTTATTAGTTTAGAAATTCAGGAATAAACCTACCATATAGTTTGTGGCATTATAACCACCCAACTGGTATTTAGCCTGATCGGTATGTGTCCACATACAAGGATTTTCCACATTCACCTGCACACGAGCATTCTGCATAGACAACCTTCTGCATACGGAAGCTGGTATGTGATAAGAAAGAGAAATATTGCTAAGCTTCAGATAGTCAGCATCCAATATGTTCTGTGAAGAATAGTAATACACGTTGTAAAGTTCTGAAGCCGAATAACCGCTTTCAGCAAATATAGCCCTTGGGACATTCGTGTAAGCCTCATCACCGGCTTTCTGCCAGCGACCTGCAAGCGCTGAAGAAGCACTGGCTATATTGGTTATATATCCCAGACGGGAATAAGAACATGTAAGGAATGCCGGATTGATATTACGCATGATATTTCCGCCAGCATAAGTAAACAGAATGTTGAAATCAAAGTTCTTATATGAAATCTCAGCACCAAAAGAACCATTATATTTTGGAACAGTAGTTCCCATGTATTGAAGAGATTCTAGATTAGTTGGCTGATGACTTGTTATGTTTCCTTTTTCATCATACACTTGTGGAAGTCCCTGAGAACTTAGTCCAGCCCATTTATATCCGAATATAGCATTGTATTCATATCCTATAGTAGGATAAGATGACGCATAGTCTAGAGCAAGATAATAGACAGGAGCCTTCACATTCACGTAGGTTACCTTATTCTTATTATAGCCAAAAGTGGTATTGGCAGAAATACGCCAGTCCTGACTATGCAGGATTAAACCTTTAAGAGATGCCTCAAAACCACGGTTATTCATTTCGCCGTTGTTTATAGTATATGTGCTGTAGCCAAATCCTTCCGTTGGCACACCCATAGTGCTGACAAGCAAGTCTGTGCCCTTCTTATTGTAATATTCCAAAGTACCATTGAGTCTATTGCCAAGCAACGCAAAGTCCACACCCACATTAAAGGTGTTGGTCTTTTCCCAAGAAAGTTTTGGATTCGGGCGTGAAGATACAGATCCATATTTGCCACCCACATTATTATTAGTATAGTAAGATGCCACCAAATATGGAGCAGAATTTTTAGACACATTACCACCGATACCATCACTGACACGCAGCTTCAGATAATTCACCCAAGGAGCGTTAAACCATTTTTCCTTACTGATAATCCAACCACCACCAAGGCTCCATGTGGGTTTGTTTTGAAACTTACTGCTAGTACCCCAGAGATTAGAACGGTCCCATCTTAAACTTCCGGTTGCTGTATAGCGGTCATCATAAGTATACGAAGCATTACCATATATTGATACAAAACGGTTGGTATTCTCATAAGAGGCGTTCAGATCTGTAGCCTGTAGATAACTGTAGTTTCCCAGAATACCTGTAAATCCGGAAACAAGCGAAGTTTCATCCACAAGTCCAGAACTTAACATATCCGTATCATAGTTGAACAATTGGTTGCGATGCATATCAATCTTGGTATCACGAGTCTCTGTACCCAAAATAGCAACAACGTTATGCACATTTCCAAAAGTCTTATTGAAGTCCAACTGCTGGCGGAAGTTGAGAGCTCTCACATACTGATCTCTGCGGTTAAAAATATTTCCATAAGGAATGGCATAAATAGCAGAGCCATTTTTGTCATAAGCAAAATTATCTACCTCGTTTCTTGTGGTAAGACTCTGCTTGTCACCTATTTGCTCATATTTATATGACGAACGCTCATATTGGAATGAAGCTGAATATTTCAGCCAAGAGGTTAGTTCAATATTCAATCTTGTATAAGCTCTGACGTTAAAACCCTTTGTTACAGCCGTATTGCGATTCAGTTCATCCAAAGGAGTAATGTCAAGATTATACAGTCCATACTTGTTTATCAAATTGACTGTCTCTGTACTCACGTAACTATTCTGCGTCTTTGTATAATTGCTGCCGTCTAAATTTACCAAATCATCATAAGGAAATATACTATACCCCGGACTCATGACATTATATCCCTGCGCATTATCCTGAGAAAATTTCATATAAGCCCCCATATCAAGAGATAGCCACTTTGTAAACTGAGTACTGTTGGCTAGGTTCAGCCCAAGCCACTGACTACCACTATACCTATCTTCATTGGCATCGTGACGGTAGGTGACATCAGCTTTGAACATATTTTTTCCTGTATTGCTGACAATTCCAAGGTTATACTGCTGATACAAAGGATCACGCTTAGCATATTTTGCCATCTGATCATAATAGTTATACCCTTTTGAAGAAAGACTGTTCAGCGTCTGTTCCATATCGGTTTGGGATGTATTGCCAGCATAATAATTAAGAATACTTGTAATACCTGCGCTTGGATAAACCTTATAATCGAGAAGATTCTGCGCATAACTTGCGGCATTATTTCCTGAAAGATTCGGATTTTGTGATGCCCATTCCTTCTCTAAGTCCACAACAAGTTTAGAATCTGCTATATTGCCGGTATAGACTTTATATGGATGCCAAGTCAATGTGGTACTAAAAGAAACATCCGTCTTATTCGTTTTGCTGGTTCTATGCTTAGTTGTAATAACAATGACACCATTGGCAGCTCGCGCTCCGTATATACTTGCGGCAGCTGCATCCTTTAGAACTGTGATACTCTCTATATCATCAACGTTAACATCAGGCAGACCTTCTTCCAAAGAACCATAAACTCCCATCTTGGTATTCTCTACTGGAAAACCATCAATGACATACAGCGGTGTCTTCGTCGCATTCATAGTTGTCACGCCGCGTATAAGTCCATCGTTGTATCCTGCCACTTCGCCTTCAAGCAAACTAGATATTGTATTCATTCGTTTACTCTGGAGATCCGTAGCCGTAACCTTAGAAAAAGAACCGGTAGAACGCTCTTTAGAAAGAGTTTGGTAACCTGTTACTACAACCTCATCAATAGTTGTATGGTCTGGGGTCATCACAAAATTAACATTAGCATTGCGACCCACCTTCACTCTGGACGTACGCATTCCGACATAACTAACCTGTACGTCGTTACAGTTTTCAGGAATCAAGAGTTCATACCTTCCATCTGTTCCCGTAATAGTACCATAAGGTGAACCAGGAACATTAACAGAAGCTCCGATAAGCGTTTCACCGCTTTCATCTGTTATCACACCAGATATTGGTCTGAGTCTGTTTACTCCTGTTTCTTTTTTATCCTGTTTTTTTGTCGCCTTGTACGCGATACTGATAAATTTCCCCTTGACAGAATATGTAAAAGGCTTGCCACTCAAAATTTTAGCAACAGCTTCCTCTGCTGTTGCGTTGCTAATGTTGGCATCAACAGTATAGCCCTTCACGTCGTCTACAACATATAGAATTTTCCATCCTGATTTTTTCTGCACTATCTTCAGTGCACTTGCCATCGATTCACCGCGTAATGAAAGCGTAATAGCATTTTTGGGCTGTTGCTCTTCTGCATGTAAAGTCAGTGTGGCAAAACATAATGTGACTGTAACAAGCCACAACAAAAGTCTCTTCTTTTTTACCATAAATTAAAGTCTATTTTGTGTGAACATAAATAGATACGTTGATAAATTAAAAATGGTGGCAATAAAAGAAGAAAAAATATCAAAAAGCTTTATTTTTCATCATTTTAGTTTCACTCTATCACAATTTTTTCATTATCTGTTGTCACTTTCACTTTTCCAAGACTATTAAGCAGTTCCACAGTTTCTTGAATGCTTCCCTTACGTTCAGCCGCAAAATTAAGCCTTATATCTTTAAGTGCTGAATCCTTAAACACCACTTTTCTATTATACCATCTGCCAAGAGCATACATAATGTCTTCCAACCGCTTGTTATCATAATAAAACACGCCATCGCTCCAAGCTGTGGTTTCATCCGTATTTACCTTCTTTATATCTGCCCCACCCGTCATATTCATTCGATACTGCTGACCGGGAATTATATTCGTAACTTTGCCAGAAGACATATTTTTCACTTCCACCTTTCCCTCAACAAGAGCCACCGACGCTTCCATGCCAGGATATGCCTTCACGTCAAAAACAGTTCCCAGCACACGTGTCCTGATTTGTGCCGTCTCAACAATAAAAGGATGATGCTTGTTTTTACTTACTTTAAAAAGAGCTTCGCCTGATAGTTTTACTATTCTGTCTGTTCCCGCAAAACCATGAGGGTATTCTATAGAACTGTTGTCATTAAGAATGATTTCAGTTCCATCTGCCAGATTTATCGTCATTGTCTCACCACTTCCGGTTTCCACTCTGGATATTTTATCCGCGGATTCACCAATACCGGAAAAATAATTATATCCGAAGACCAATGCGATCATGGCTGCAGCCCCAACAACAGCACTGATAACATATCCCATAAGATGACGGTGTTCAGAAGTTTCATTTACATCCTCCTTATTTATGATTTCCTCCAATTCGCCATTTACATCAGGAACAGGCATAGTTGCTTCCAGCATACTACGTTGTACTGCTGCAAGTACCTGAAGACTTTTCTGTATTTCCTCATCATTCTCCAACATAGAAACTTCCTCTTCTGATAATTCCACCTTTTCTGTTGTGGATTTCATCACCTTCATGGCAATATTCTCACTCGTAATATCTTTCATAATTTATCAGTTGTCTATGTATTAATACGTTTCAGGCTCAAAATCGGTGGCAATGTCATCAGGTCTTTTTCCGGCATACTTGTCACGTAAACTCTTAAGAGCCTTCATGATATGCCGTTTTACGGTGTCATGATGAATACCCATCTGCTTTGCCACCTCATCATATTTCAAATGTTCAACATAGCATTTATACAGTATAGTACGAGTGGGTTCAGGCAGCAACTTCATCATGGCTTCTATCTGTATCTGCTGATTATAATGTACAGAATCCTGCACATAAGCTTCATCCACAGACCGAATATAGTATTTGGCATATTTTGAAGCTACAACATTACAGCGCAGGAAGTCTATACACTTACGGCGGACTGCCACCATAAGCATAGTTGACATATTTTCCTGCTGCCAATCAGCCCAATGCTCCCATACGCGAGCAAACACTTCACTCACGATATCCTTGCTTGCTTCGGGTTGTCTGGTTATCTGTAAAGAATAATAATACAGATGTTTATACTCCTTAGTAAACAAATGTCTGAAATCATCACGTTGTTTAGCCGAATACATTAAAAATCTTATTTCAAGTTATTCCTAAATGTGCAAAAATACGAATTATTCAGAGAACTCGCAAATAAAGGCTAAAGTTTATTTGCTGCTGTTAAGCTGGTCTATTATCCTATTATTGCCGATTATTGATTTATCATCTAAATTAAATTCATATTAAAGTCATTCGTAAAGCAACAGAATTATTTTGGTTGTTTTGCCTTTTTAGATATTTATGTTAGGTGATGATGCAGACAATAATGTTGATTTCTGCTTTGCGGAAGATGAGGGATTCAAACCCCCGATACCCGGAAAGGGTATACCGGATTTCGAGTCCAGCGCATTCGGTCACTCTGCCAATCTTCCAATAAATGTCATGCAAAAGTAATGAAAAAAAACGTAAACAGATAATGAAGAATAATTCAACTATCCGTATTTAACAGATATTACACATACGTTATTCAAAAGAAAGTTTCTTTAATCTGCTTTTTAATAGCTCTGCTTCACTTTTACGTACACTCAATGTTATACTACACGTATTATCAAATTTCTGGTCGATAATCTTTGGCTGAATCTCTTTTACGATGTGCATAACGTCATTCATCATTGGATAAGTGAAATCATACTTTACAATTTCCTCAACTTGACGAATTTCAATCTTTGAGTTAGCTATTGCGTCAGCAGCAGCTGCACGATAAGCAACAATAAGTCCACCAGTTCCAAGATTCACACCGCCATAATATCTCACTACGACAATAAGAACATCTGTGAGTTCTGCGCTGTTTATCTGTCCTAGTATCGGCTTTCCTGCAGTAGAACTTGGTTCTCCATCATCATTGGCACGAAACTCTGTTCTCTCAGGTCCTAGCATATAAGCATAACAACAATGCCGTGCATCATAGTATTTCCTACGATACACAGCAATTATTTCCTTTACTTCATCAACCGATTCTATGTGATGAGCGAAAGCAAGAAATTTACTTCTCTTCTCAGTGTAATATCCCTCGCCTATTATTTCTTTATCTATAGTCTTGTATTGATCTTCTGTCATTTATTGTAATTTATGAATAACTAAGCCGCTACGCAATTTCGGCTCAAACCAAGTTGCCTTTGGTGGCATTATTTTACCACAGTCAGCAATATCCATGATTTGTTGCATGCTGACTGGATATAAAGCCAATGCCATACGCATTTCTCCATTATCAACGCGACGTTTCAATTCTTTCAGGCCACGCAATCCTCCAACAAAATCAATTCTTTTATCAGAACGTAAATCTTTTATTCCTAGTATATCATCAAGAATTAATCTGCTAGAAATGTCTACATCTAAAACTCCAATTGGATCTTTGTCATCATAAGTATCATCATTTGCTATCAAACTATACCATTTACCGTCGAGATATAGCGAGAACTCATGTAACTGCTTAGGCTTATATTCTTCGTCTCCCATCAAAGTAACTTTGAAACTCTTTTTTAAAGCTTCAATAAATTGCTCTGAAGTCAAACCATTCAAGTCTTTCACTACCCTATTATAATCAAGAATAGTCAATTGACTAGCCTGAAAGCATACAGCCATGAAATAATTATATTCCTCTTTACCTGTATGATTAGGATTCATCTTTGCTTTCTCAGCACCAACAAGTGCCGCTGCTGCCGAGCGATGATGTCCATCAGCAATATAAAGGCTATGCATCTTGCCAAACTCTTCTGTGATAACAGCGATATCAGCATCATCCGACACAACCCAGAACTGATGTCTAAAACCATCAATAGGAGCTATAAAATCATATTCTGGTTCTGAAACAGCATACTTATTTATGAGTGCATCCAGAACTTTATTATCTGGATAAGCAAAAAATACAGGTTCGATATTAGCATTGCATACACGCACATGCTGCATTCTGTCTTCTTCCTTATCACGACGCGTAAGTTCGTGCTTCTTTATGACTCCATTAAGATAGTCATTAACGTATGCACCTACAACCAACCCATACTGAGTTTTACCATTCATTGTCTGTGCATAAATGTAATAATGGTCATTATCATCTTGTAGCAGCCATCCATTCTTTTGAAACTTGTCGAAATTTTCAGCAGCACTCTCATATACTCTTGCATCATATTCACTTGTGCCCGGAGCAAAATTGATTTCGGGCTTAATAATATGATACAGACTTTTTTCATTTGTGCCAGCTTCTTCACGAGCCTCTTCTGAATCAAGAACATCATAAGGGCGACTCTCTATCTGCTCAACAAGATTTCTTGGAGGGCGTACTCCCCTGAAAGGTTTAATAATTGCCATGGTAACGGATCAAAATTAGTGTATGAAAAATAATGTATGAATAAAAAAAAATCCTACCCAGGTCATTATTACAATAAAGAGACTTGGGTAGGATATATAAGTAATATTACTTGTTTACCTTAAACTTAGTACAACCATCTTTAAAGAAAGCATTAATCTGCTTAGCGGCAGCAATACCAGCATTAATATTTGCCTCTGCTGTCTGCGCACCCATCTTCTTAGGTGTTGAAAAATAGCGACCATCAAACTTCTGGAAATCAGCATCTGCTTCAGGCTTGATATCTGTAATGTATTTCAAATCCTCACGCTCAGAAAGCAACTTAATAAGTTCTGGCTCATTAATTACTTCTTTACGAGCTGTATTGATTAAGATACCACCCTTTGGCAATTGATTAACAGTTGCATAGTTGATACTCTTAATTGTTTCAGGAGTTGCTGGAATATGAAGAGAAACGATGTCACAAGTCTTGAACAATTCGTCTTGAGTTTTTGCAGCATGCACACCAGCAGCTTCAATTACTTCAGCAGGACAGAAAGCATCATAAGCATAAACATCCATGCCAAAGCCCTTTGCTACACGTGCAACATTACGACCTACATTACCAAATGCCAAGATACCGATTTTCTTTCCCATAAGTTCAGAACCAGCTTTGCCGTTGTAGAAGTTACGAACTGCAAAAACCAGTAAACCAAAAACCAACTCTGCAACAGCATTTGAATTCTGTCCAGGAGTATTCTCTGCAACAACATCGTGAGCTGTAGCAGCAGCTAGATCAATATTATCATATCCTGCACCAGCACGAACAACGATCTTCAAATTCTTTGCAGCGCCAAGTACTTCTGCGTCAACTTTATCAGAACGGATAATCATTGCGTCAGCATCCTTAACAGCGTCAAGCAGCTGAGCCTTTTCCGTGTATTTCTCTAGCAAGACAAGTTCATTACCTGCTGCTTCAACTTCCTTCTTTATGCCCTCAACAGCAGCAGCTGCGAAAGGCTTTTCTGTTGCAACTAAAACTTTCATAGTCATGTATTATTAAATGAATATAGGGCGAATAAAACATCCGCCCTATTACTCTAGTTATTATTATTAATATTTTGCTTCAAAATCTTTCATGGTTTGAACAAGGGCGTTCACACCTTCCATTGTCATTGCATTATAGCAACTAGCACGGAAACCACCGACAGAACGATGACCCTTAACACCAACCATACCACGCTCAGTTGCAAAGTCTAAGAATGGCTTTTCAAGCTCAGCATATTCATCATTCATAACGAAACAGATATTCATTAATGAACGAGAATCATTCTCAACAGTACCCTTGAAAAGTTTATTGCGATCTATCTCTGTGTACAAAGCTTCAGCACGTTCGTGAGCACGCTTGTCAGCAGCTTCAAGACCACCATTTTTCTTCAACCATCTTAAGTTTTCCATCATAGAATATATTGGAACAACAGGAGGAGTGTTAAACATAGAACCCTTATCTACGTGAGTGCGATAGTCCATCATTGTAGGCAATTCTCTAGGAGCTTTTCCAAGTTCATCATCCTTTACAATGATAACAGTAACACCAGCCATAGAAATATTCTTCTGAGCGCCTGCGTATATAGCTGTATATTTGCTTACATCAATAGGACGACTCATGATATCAGAACTCATATCTGCAATCAAAGGAACATTAACATCCAAATCATGGCGGATTTCAGTTCCATAAATTGTATTATTTGTACATATGTGCAAGTAATCAACATCAGCAGGTACTTTAGATTCAAAGCCTTTTGGATAGAAAGTATAATTAGCATCAGCCGACGAAGCAATCTCTATTACCTCTCCAAAATGTTTTGCCTCTTTCATAGCTTTCTTTGCCCATACACCTGAATTGATATAAGCAGCTTTCTTAATCAAGAAGTTTGCCGGTATCTGCATGAACTGCAAGGACGCACCACCACCAAGGAAAATTACAGAATAGCCCTCTGGAATGTCTAATAGTTCCTTAAACAAGGCTACACTCTCGTCAACAACGGGCTGGAAATCCTTAGCACGATGGCTAATTTCCATTAAAGAAAGACCGCTGCCATTGAAATCCAAAATTTGCTTAGCTGTGTTCTCAATTACCTCACGGGGAAGAATTGATGGACCTGCATTAAAGTTGTACTTCTTCATCTGAATGTATTTTAAAGATTTATCAAATACGTGATATATTTTTAGTTTTTACGCATGCGAAATTACACTTTTATTTTTGTTTATACAAATTATTTAGCAATAATTTAGCAATTTCGCATTATTTCTTTCAATTTGTAAATTGATTGTATATTTTTTCAGTAAAAACGCATATAAATACGTCATAAAGTACCAAATTTATCTCACTTCTTCTACAATCGTTTTTACGCCTTTTATTTTTTCGCCGCTTGTTTGCTTCAACACTGTCTGCAATTTTTGACGAGCTACTGCTGCATAAGCGAATCTGTCCTGAACATCAATCTTGCCGATTTCGTCTTTCTTCAGTCCAGCCTTCTTACAAAGAAATCCTACGATATCACCTTTACTAATCTTGTCTCTTTTGCCTTTACCAATATATATTGTAGACATCTTTGGCAATGCTGGCTTTGGTAATTCCGCTGGTATTTCGTAATTATCTACTTCTGCATCTACATATTCTGGCACGTGTTCTTCAGAATTTAATATAAAGAAACTACGTCCCATCTTGTCCCAACGTGCCGTTCTTCCTACACGATGAATATAGCCATCTTCACTTTCTGGTATATGATAGTGCACGATATTGTCTATATCAGGAATATCAAGTCCACGACTAGCAAGGTCTGTACTTACGAATATATTTGCACTTCCATTAGAAAATTTGTAAAGAGCATCTTCACGTTGTTTCTGCTCCATTCCACCATGGAAATAACTAATACTGAATCCTACTTCACGAAGGAAATCAGCTGTACGCTCAACAGATTCTCTGAAATTTAAGAATACAATACTGCTTGCATCTCCAAATGTCAACAACAGCTGGCGCAATGTTTCCAACTTATCCTTCTGAGGACTTTCCACCTTATAAATATGCACACGGTCAGGAACCTGTTCTTCTTCTGGTAAAAAGTTGAGTGTTGTAAACTTACTATTAATAATCTTCTGATCTTTCAATTCCTCAGCCGGTGTTGCTGAAAGAAGAACACTTCTCACATCATGAGGTAATTTAGAAATCAGCGCCTGCATCTCATCATGGAAACCCATTTCAAGACATTTGTCAAATTCATCAAGCACAAGATATTTAATATTGTCGGCGATGATATTCAACTTGTCAAGATGATCATTAAGTCTTCCCGGTGTAGCAAATACTATCTGAGGTTTCACCTCACGCAATTTGCGATGTTCGTCCATTGTTGGGCGTCCACCATAGCAAGCCATTCCACGAAGTCCGCTTCCCATATCCTTCAACACGTTGGCAGACTGTAAAGCCAACTCACGTCCTGGCACTACAACAACTGCTTGTACTTCATCACTTGAAGCATCCACAAGTTGAGAGAGTGGAAGAAGATATGAAAGAGTCTTTCCTGAACCCGTAGGTGAAAGAACTACTATATCGTCTTTGCCATTTAGCAAGGCATCAATTGTAGCCTGCTGCATGACGTTCAACTCAATATTGAGTTTATTTATAATTTTATCTATATTCATAATAATTTATCAATTTCATCAAATTGCTTACCCATATTCAAATTCAAATAGATGGTGTATAAAGGTAAAGCCCATTTGTTTTTTTGGTCAGGTGCCAAAGCCCTGTATTTTTCTAGATAAGGCATCGCATTACGATAGCAATCCAATATCTTACTTCTCTTTTTCTGGCTCAACTGCAAATTCTTATCCATTTCCACAGCTTGGTTAAACCAAGACAGTCCAGCATTTAGATACGCATCGGCAAGAGAATCATTCTGCGCGATAAGACTCTTTGATATATCAAGACAGTCAGAATATTTACCTAGCAACAGCAATACATTACTTTTTGCATATCTGAATAACACATTCACACTGTCTGATTTCAAAGCAGTATCACATATTTTCAAAGCCTCATCATATTCATTCTGTTGCACATAGTTATCTATAAGTCGAGGAAAGAAGAATGGGAATGTAGGATATTTATCAAATCCCTCCCATAATGTCTTAATGTATCTTACGGAATCATTTTCCAGCTTATATGTCTCTGCAAGATATTGCAGCATTAAATTAGCATGAGCTGTATCTTTCAGCGCAAGATAAGTATGTCTGAGTGTTGCTTTCGCATCTTTCAGCTTATATCCACAATACACAGCCCAATAAGCAGCCTGTGGAAGATACTTGTCGCGAGAAGCATATTTATACTTTGCAAACAGCGGGTGAGACGAGCAATCAATATAAGTATTAAACAAATCATACGCTTTCAAGTAGTTTTGCTTCTTAATGAAATAGAGACCTCCAAAATACAAGTTTGGTCTATATTGATTAAGTAGTTCAGCACTATGATCACGATATTTAAACTTGATACGTCCCTTTGCATCTGGCTTCATATCCAAAGAGTCCAGCCCCTCCAATGTGGCGAACATTCTTTTGGTAAGATTAAACAGAGATGCTGTGTCGTATTTCTGTTTCAGATACAGTTTTTCGTTACCCTGATCATACTGTTTCTGTTGCGCTTCGAAAAGTGTGAGCCATACTTTCTCATTACTTCTATTTGTTGAGTCTTTCAGCAAATCAGTCATCAACTTCTCTGCATTATCAAGACTGCTACCACTCTTCACAAAATCACGAGCCTGTGATATTGCCTTTTTCTGTCCCATTACACACTGTGGCAGAAAAAATATCAATATGTATAAAATATACTTCTTCATTATCTTATAACCTTATTAATATAATCAAGCATTTGTTTCCACTCCACCATATCCTGTTTCGGATCAAGAAGTGAAGCTTTAGTAATCCAAATTCTTGCATTTTGCAATAATTCTCTTTCTTTATTTTCGTCGGTCTTTCTTAACCGTTGTTTGCTGCCCGCCATACTGTCTTTCAACCGTTTGGCTTCATTATAATAACATTTTGCCAGATTATCCACAGCAGGAACATAGGTACTGTCAATACTTAGCACGCGCTTAAAACTTGCTACTGCATCCATAAAGCGCGAATCTTTCTGTTCAACTTCACCTTTCAACATCCATGCCAGTTTATTCTCTGGATTCTTTTCTGTCTCATGCGTTGCCAACTGCATCACTTCAGCTTTATGCCCATTAGCAGAGAAATAATCAGCAAGCATTTTAAAATAAGCTGTATTCTCAGGAACTTTATTATAAAGATCCATCAATTCAGCCACATACTTCGCTGAGTCAGCCTTTGTAACAAGCTGTTTGCTAATACAGTTAATCTTTATTTCAGCTGCGTCATGTGCGAAATTTGCATCCTTCAACGCTAAGTCGGCGTAACGTTTAGCATTGTCATAATCCTCTTTTCCAAAAGAAAGCAGACTCACATAATATGCGACAAGTCCAACATTCTGGTTTTGCTTTTGGAATAGAGCTCCATCGGTGCAATCAAGATACAACTTAAAAATTTCCATAGCATCGTCGTTCTTGCGACGACTATATTGATACATTCCTGCATCAATCAGCGGAGAAAGAAACTTAGACAATCGTTTAGAATTGTCTTTTCTGTAATGTAATTTAATTCGGCCTTTTGAGTCGGGCTTTGAATCGAAGTAATCACATAATACTGCCGTTTTCATCAATTTCACAACACTATCATAATAGTATAATGTGTCATCGCTTATCGACGGCATATCATTAATCATATTGTCAATCTCTGTGTTCAGACGTTTGGCAGTATTCTGCATATCCTGTCCTAAGCACGTCATAGACGATGACATACATAATGATAATACGATTATAAGAAAACTACGTTTCATAAAGATAAATAGAGCATAACCGATGGAAAAATCCACGGTAATGCTCTATCTTTTATCAAAAAAGAATTACTTGTTCAAAGATTCCATTTCCTTTGTACGACTGTCTGTTGCGCCATAAAGGCTGTAATAAACAGAGTAAAGAGGATAACTCCAGTTTGCCTTCTCACGGTTTGGATCCAAACTGCGTGCTTTCTCTAAGTAGCCTTCGCTCTCTTTGTAAAGTCTCTGCTGTTCAGCCTTATTACCGTTGATAGCACCAGCCTGAGCATTCAAGCAGAAACCAAGATATGTAAGAACAACAACATTCTTGTCATCCTTTACGATAGCCTTCTTGAAGCAATCAACAGCCTGTTCTGACTTACTTGCATTCATGAAGTTCTGACCCTTCAAAGCCCATGCGATAGAGTTATCTGGCTCAGCAGCAAGTTTGTCAGCAATAACCTTATCTTGCTCAGCTGTCATCTTAAGACTACCATACATGTTTACGATTGTTGCGAAGATCTGATCATTCTTTGAATCCTTAGCATAAAGACCCTTCAATGTTTCTACATACTGAAGTGAGTCAGCCTTAGACTTCAAGTTCTGCTGCATAAGATACATTTTCAGATTAAGAGCGTCTTTGTAAACGGCTGTATCCTTCATTGCTACGTCAACATACTTGTTTGCCAAATCCATCTGCTTGCTCTGGAATGCGTAAACACTAGCTACACGAGCAACCTCACCAAGATACTGATCAGGTGTCTTTGTACGGTCGATGCTCTTGAACAATGGGTTAACAGAAGTTTCTACATACATACCAAAGTATTTCAAAGCTGTAGCCTGGTCATTCTTCTGACCTGCAGCTTGACCTGCATTGATAAGATTTGCACGCAAACCATAAAGACGAGTAGCGTTAGAAGATTCAAACTTAGGTTTGATTTTACCACTGGCATTAGGCTTCTGGTCAAACTCGTTACAAAGCATAGCACTGTTGATAGCATCATAAAGTGCATTGTTGTAACCAGTAGTATCATAAGCAACTTCCTTACCCTGACCAAACTGCTTTGCCATCTGGTTAGAAGTAATTGTACCCTGTTCCTTGGTTACTTTCTCCATAGCCAAGTCGACAAGCTTATTATAAGCCTTTGCTTTTTCTGCGTCGTTTGCCAACTGACTCAAGTTAGTCTTCAGCAGTGTTTCTGCATCAGCATAAGTTTTTGCCTTAAGTATCGCCTTCAGAGGCTCGCTATCGCCGGCAAAAGCAGCAGATGTACCTAGTAGCATCAAAGCTGCAATCATTAACTTTCTCATAATTACGTTTTTATATTAAAAGGTTTATTATTCTTCTGTTTCGTCGTCATCGAAGTCAACCAAAGGAGCCTCAGTTACCTCTTCTTCTTCTGAAGATTCAGACTGTGTATCCTTCTTTATCTCCTCTGTCTTGTTAGCCCACTGAGCACGACTTTCTTCTTCTACGGTTGCCTCCAATTCAGAACTCATCACCTTGCATACGCTGGCAATTACGTCGTTCTTCTTTGCGAGGTTAATCAAGCGAACTCCCTGTGTTGCACGGCCCATGATACGAACATCAGCAACAGCTAGACGAATTACGATTCCGCTCTTATTGATAATCATAAGGTCGTTATCATCTGTAACGTTCTTTATGCTTACCAAGCGACCTGTCTTATCAGTTATAGCCATAGTCTTGACACCCTTACCACCACGATTAGTGATACGATAGTCTTCAACCAAACTGCGCTTACCATAGCCCTGCTCACTTACTACCATTACGGTTTCAGTTTCAGCATCATTTACGGTAATCATGCCAATAACATCATCGTCCTCAGCATCAAGGCGCATACCTCTTACACCAGTAGCTGTACGTCCCATTGTACGTATTGAATTCTCGTTGAAACGAACGGCACGGCCATTACGGTCAGCGATAATCAATTCGTTGTTACCATTAGTCAAACGAACGTCAACAACCTCGTCACCCTCTGCAATGTTTATGGCAATCACACCATTAGCACGTGGACGGCTATAAGCCTCAAGACTAGTCTTCTTAACAGTACCATTCTTTGTAGCAAAGATTACGTAGTGACTCTTATTGAATTCCTCATCGTTAAGACCACGAAGACGAAGGATAGCATTCAATGCATCATCGCTTTCAATATTGAGCATATTCTGAATAGCGCGTCCCTTACTGTTGCGGTCGCCCTCAGGAATTTCATAACACTTCAACCAATAGCAACGTCCCTTCTTTGTGAAGAACAACATTGTCTGGTGCATTGTTGCTGGATAGATGAATTCAGTGAAGTCCTGCTCACGATGACGTGCGCCCTTTGCACCTACTCCACCACGTGCCTGCTCACGGAACTCACTCAGCGGTGTACGCTTGATGTAGCCCATGTGGCTGACAGTAATAACAACAGGATCGTTTGGATAGAAGTCTTCTGGGTTGAATTCCTCGCTAGAATATTTAATTTCTGTACGACGTGGATCGCCATACTTCTCCTTTACTTCAACAAGTTCGTCTTTCATCACTTTCTTGCAAAGCTCTGGATCGTCAAGAATCTGCTGGAAGTAAGCAATCTGACGCTCTAGTTCTTCATATTCAGAATGCAACTGATCCATACGAAGACCTGTGAGCTGACTCAATCGCATATCTACGATAGCCTTACTCTGCAATTCATCAAGATTGAAACGTTTTTCCAAGTTCTTCTGAGCCTCAGCCGGAGTCTTACTTGCACGGATGATATGAACAACTTCGTCAATATTATCACATGCAATAATCAGTCCTTCAAGAATATGAGCACGTTCCTGAGCCTTTCTCAAGTCATACTTTGTTCTGCGGATTGTTACGTCGTGACGATGCTCTACGAAATACTTCACGCATTCACGCAAGCTAAGCAAACGTGGACGTCCCTTAACAAGAGCGATACAGTTTACAGAGAATGAACTCTGCAATGCAGTCATCTTGAAAAGCTTATTCAATATTACGTTGGCATTAGCGTCTTTTTTCACGTCAATAACGATACGCATACCTTGGCGGCCAGACTCATCATTAGCGTTGCTGATACCGTCAATCTTGCCTTCCTTCACCAACTCTGCAATATACTCGATAAGCATCTGCTTGTTGACTCCATAAGGAATTTCAGTAATCACAATTTTGTCATGACTCTCGCCACTCTCAATCTCTGCCTTTGAACGCATAATGATACGACCACGACCAGTCTCATAAGCCTGACGCACGCCCTGGATGCCATAAATATAAGCACCTGTTGGGAAGTCCGGAGCCTTGATGTATTGCATCAATCCGTCCAAGTCGATATCTGGATTATCAATATAAGCGCAGCAACCATCAATTACTTCGCAAAGATTATGAGTTGGAATATTTGTAGCCATACCTACAGCGATACCGTTACCACCGTTTACCAACAAGTTAGGAATCTTTGTTGGCATCACAGAAGGCTCTACCAGGGTATCGTCAAAGTTATTGGTCATATCGACTGTTTCCTTTTCCAAGTCGTCCATGACGTGCTCACCCATTTTGCTTAGGCGACACTCAGTATAACGCATGGCAGCAGGAGAGTCACCGTCAACAGAACCAAAGTTTCCCTGTCCGTCTACAAGTTTATAACGCATGTTCCAATCCTGACCCATACGTACAAGTGCTCCATATACAGATCCATCTCCGTGTGGGTGATACTTACCAAGAACTTCACCAACGACGCGGGCGCATTTCTTGTAAGGCTTATCGCTTGTATTGCCAAGTCCCTGCATACCGTAAAGGATACGACGGTGAACTGGTTTAAAACCATCACGCACATCAGGTAGTGCACGAGCCACAATAACAGACATAGAATAGTCAATATACGAGGATTTCATTTCTTCCTCAATATTGATCTTCAATATTCTGTCGTTCTCAATTGTCTGATTTTCGTCCATTGAAATTTATTTGTTATTATTATTTTCTCATTTATTAGCTTTAAGCTAAAAAGCAAAAATCATTCAGAATGCCGTTTATTTTCATTCTAAGCGATTTTTAACCCTTTTTCAAGGGTGCTAAATTACAACATTTTTTCGACATAACAATGCGTTACGGGCAAAAACGTTCATTTTACGTTTAATTTGCTATAATAATCTAGCAAACCAGCAACAGGACTTTGATCTATCCTGCTCACTTCAAATCCATATTCGTTGCACACTTCTGTGAGAATATCCGAAAAGACACTTGCCACACTACCAACAAAACCGATTTTACGAATCTCGTTATAAGGCAAAATGTTGTATTTCATAAAATCAGAGAAATTATCTTTCACCAACTTTTGCAAAGACTTCTCTTCAATATGCGCCCCTACGAATTTAGACACCGTGGCTAAATAGCGATTAGCCAATGGCTGTGTATAAACTTTGCTGATAACGTTGCTGTATGTTTGATTTGTCTCTTCAAGATACATCGTCTTTATTCGCTCAGGAATCCATCCCTTGAATATTCCGTTCATAAATCTTTTACCCAGCACTGCCCCACTACCTTCGTCGCCAAGAATATAGCCTAGCGGTGGAATATTTGATGTGATCTCCTTTCCGTCATAAAGACAACTATTAGCACCTGTGCCCAGAATGCAGGCAATACCACTCTCATGCCCACAGACAGCACGTGCTGCTCCAAGCAAGTCACCAGCAACCTCAACATTTTGCAACGGCAACGAGAATTTGTCTGCAAGAATCTGCTGCATCACCGGAATCTTTTCAACAGTGCATCCACTGCCATAAAATGCTATCTTCAAGTCTGGCGACAATATATCTTCACTCATCTTACCCAGCACTTCTTCGTTCAGAGTGCGTCTTATTTCATGAGCGTCCTGATGAAATGGATTAATGCCCTGCGATCTGAAAGTTCTTATTATTTCGTTGTTTTTCACAACAAACCAATCGGTTTTGGTACTACCGCTATCTGCTATTATCAACATCGTTTAGGAATATCAATTATTTACCTACAAAAGTACTCATAAAAAACGAGATTAAAGATAATTATTTAAAAAATATTGCCTTTTAAAGCCTATATTATTGCCTTTTTCGTATTTTTGCACGCATATTCATAACAAAGCAAATAATGAAGAAGAGGGTTTTAATAACAATTCTACTCATTGCCACGATATTATCTCCGGCAAGAGCGGTTCTCAAAGAACAAAATCTTGAAAACACGCTGTCTATCCTACGTACTGAACTCACCAACTATCGTACTGAACTCGAACGTCAATCGGGATTCATGAAAGAGCAGCAAACTCAAGTAGTAGACAAACTGTTTGGCATTATGGACAAGAGCAGTCAAAACTCACTGATGCTTTATTCGCAACGTCCTGAATACGTGTTCGACCTAGCATACGCTTGTCATGAAGCAACTGAACAATATCACGATTACAAGAAAAACGTACTGCCGTTTAAGAACTATATCACAAAGACAAACTCGGAAATAGCACGCTACGACAGCCTCATCAACACATTGAGCAGTATGCACGTTGCATCACTCAGCAAAAAGGCGTTAATCGACAAGAATGTCTGCCTCACATTGGCAATCAACATCAGGCATACTCTCAATGACAACAGCAATCAGTTTAATGACTACATTGGCTATTATCAGTCTACAGAAAGTCAACTGAAGCATCTCAACAACTATGCCAACAAGCGTTATTCTGAAATACAAAACAACATTTTCAAAAATGCAGGTGATAACTATTTCAAGATTATATCAAAGTTGGGAATGAACGTCAGAGAGACACGTGAGTCTATTGAAAGCAAATATTTCATTAAGACAAAAGTTCCCTCGCAATGGGACTCTCGACTGATATTCGGATTGTTTGCTATCATCGGTTTCTATGGTTTCATAGCTTGCTTCATCAACATCATGGTGATTAGATTTCTGATGCCTAAGAGATTCCGCACAAAGTCGTTTATGTCTAAACGCACATGCATCATATTGGCATCCTCTGTCGTTTCACTGGCGATAATACTTGGACTCACAAGATTTATATTTTCAGACCAGAACTTCATCATCATGGCTAGCGGACTTCTTGTAGAATACACGTGGCTATTGGGCGTTATCCTGATATCGCTTCTTTTGCGACTTGACGGAAATCAGATAGCTAGTGCATTCAGAATTTACTCGCCATTGATATTCATTGGATTTGTCGTAATCGCATTCCGCATCATTCTGATTCCAAACGACTTGGTGAACATCATATTTTCGCCGCTACTACTTATCTGCACACTATGGCAATGGTGGGTGATAAGACGCCACAACATGAATATTCCAAAGAGCGATTTTGCCTACACCTACACTTCACTTGTGGTGTTCGTCGTGTCACTGGTCTCTGCCTGGAAGGGTTACACACTGCTCAGTGTACAGTTGCTGATATGGTGGGTAATGCAGCTCACATGTATTCTCACGATAACCTGTCTTCGTGGATGGCTTAAAGGCATTGCAACACGTAAAGGCTACGAAAACATGGATATCAGAAAGACGTGGCTGTTTGACTTGATTTACAAAGTGATTCTGCCAACATTGGGCGTATATTCGTTTATCATCGCTATCTACTGGGCAGCAGATGTGTTCAACCTCAGCGACACAACATTGGCGATATTCAAGAAGAACTACATTGAGACTAAAGGGTTCTCTGCTAGCATATTCTCTTTAGCACAGGTCATCGTGCTATTTTATCTATTCGCTTATGCCGACAGATGCATCAAGGCTTTTTTGAAACTTCATTTCGAGAAAGCCGACTACAGCACTGCTGCCAGCCGAAATATCATGGCTAAGAATCTTGTTCAGGTCATTGTTTGGGGTATTTGGCTAATCATCGCATTGGCTATTTTCCATATTGACAACACATGGTTGGTAGTTGTTTCTGGAGGACTATCAACTGGTATTGGTTTTGCCATGAAGGATATCCTGGAAAATATCTACTACGGTATTTTTCTCATGGCTGGTCGTGTAAAGGTTGGTGACTACATCGTTTGCGACGGAACTCGTGGTAAAGTTAGTTCTATTAGTTACACTTCGACCATTGTTGAGGCAAATGACGGTTCAGTGATTGCATTCCAAAACAGCCAACTGTTTACCAAGAACTACAAGAACATGACAAAGAATCATGGCTACGAACTTGACTGCCTTGAAGTTGGTGTGGCCTATGGAACGAATATCCACAAAGTGAAACAGTTGCTTCACGATGAAATTTCAAAACTAGACTGTATCAATAAAGAGCGTGACGTGAATATCACATTGAAGGACTTTGGCGATAGCGCCATCAATCTCAAGATTCTTGTTTGGGTTCCAGTGCTATCTCAGAACAATGCCGACGGATGTATTCTTGAATGCATCTATGACACGTTGAACAAATACAACATTGAGATTCCATATCCGCAACGCGAAATATCAATTAAGCATTCAGAAGATATCGCCAAATCATAATGTAAAGAAGTTTTATTCACTCTTCGTTAGAAAAACTAATGCTGCTGCTGTTTTCTTTATTACAGTAGTAGCATTAGTTTCTATGAATATATATATCTATATATCTATCTAGTATATTATATATAGTGGGGGTATTGATACTCAGAGAGTTACACGTTTGTTTTTGCAACTTTTTTGAAAAAAGTTAGAACTTTCTTGCATAATTGCTTTTCAAAAATTGACGTTTTCCACGCAACATTGCAGCAGGTTTTGTTATGATTTTTTACGTCATACACGACACAAAAAAATGATAATAACAGTAAAACAACACCCACTAATCATAAAATCAAAAACGAATTTTTCTAAGCCCACTAATCTACTAATGATAAAAGCCCATGAAGTCAAAATACACGTGTCTCTACTAGTTAATTTGCAATTTCTAGCTACGTGAGCTACGTTATCAACTAATTCATTGATAAACAAATCATTACAGACTCATCCGACAATATTAAGCTACGGTAAGCTACGTTTTAGCTACGTATTTTTTTGCGTTTTACGAAGGAATGCAATGCAAAACATCGTAAAACGCGATATAAGATAACATCTAAAATGCAACTTATTGAAAATAAAGAAGTTATCTTGTTGGTATAACTAAACAGGTAACGATTTGGAAACGAGCGAGTTACTTGGCTTCGCTGTTTTCTGCCTAACAAAGAACGCTTGTTATTCTGTTTGCAAAGATAATACTTTGTTACCGAATAACAAGCGTTTTTGATGAAATATTCCTATTTCTGCACTTTTGATTGGCTGTTTTGCTGTGGGTTATATACCTCTTCCTCTTTTCTTCTTTCTGTTGGCTTGGTTTCTGAGTCTGCGCTGCCATGCAGCTTCGGCATAGTCATCGCCCTGTGCGGTTGGTGTAATCAATTCGCCCACCCCTTCTATCATTTCATCGGCTGCGCTAACAATGGTGTC
>RCMY010000932.1_pt1 | contig 28052 bp, 28 predicted proteins | sample 2041341 | NCBI WGS metagenome assembly RCMY01 (sample SAMN09708234, study PRJNA481090) | Marine sediment metagenome, whole genome shotgun sequencing project.
GCCGGGAATATCCAGGTCCATGCCATGCGGCGCACCGGTACCGACGAAAACCGCGTCGTAATCCTTATCAAGAATTGCCTTTAGGCTGGTAACTTTGGTATTAAATATCTGGTCGACACCCATGTTAAGCACATAGTCGACTTCTTCATCGAGTACTTTGACTGGCAGCCGGAATGACGGGATTTGGCTGCGCATCATGCCGCCGCCTTTGAATTGATCGTCGTACATATCGATTTGATAGCCCAGCGGCAGCAGGTCGCGCGCGACGGTTAAAGACGCGGGACCTGCGCCAATCAGCGCGATATGTTTGCCATTTTTTTGCGACGGTACTGCAGGGAATAGCGTGTCTACTGCCTCTTTATTGTCTGCCGCTACACGTTTTAGGCGACAAATCGCCACCGGCTCTTCCTCGAGTCGCCCGCGTCGACAAGCCGGTTCACACGGTCGGTCACAGGTGCGCCCCAGAATGCCGGGAAAAACGTTGGACTCCCAGTTAACCAGATAGGCTTCGGTGTAGCGCTGCGCCGCGATCAGGCGTATGTATTCTGGAACGGGCGTGTGGGCGGGGCAAGCGTATTGGCAGTCAACGACTTTGTGGAAGTATTCAGGGTCCTGAATATTTGTCGGCTTCACATCAATGTCCAGTAGAGTAGAATGACGCCGTCATTATAACCGCTTGTTGCAAAATTTCGGTATGAAAAACCAGGCTAAATATTACAATTCTGTGGGAGCCTGCAGCGCAGTATTTATGCTGATTAACAGCCGCTGCACAAGTTCACACTGATCACCTCCGAGGAGTACCATGCTACAAGCGAAAGCCTTCCGCCTGGCGCAATCCATTGTTAACGGTTTTGACGCTTTTTTTGCGGATTATCTGAATCTTACCCTGGGTGCGTATGTGCGTTTTGAGAAATGCGCCTGGCAGGAGGTGCACCAGGCACAGCAACGCCGGCAGATATTGTATGAGACTAAAACTCGCGAAGTCGTCGAGCTGGCGGAACAGACAGTGGGTGACACGCTGCAGAATGCGCTTCTCTGGGCGGAGGTGAAAAAGCAATTTATTCCACTGATCAAGCACCACCGCAACGTCGAGGTAGTCGAAACGTTCTACAATTCTATTTACTGTTACGTGTTTCAACACAAGGTGATACGCGATACACACGCTTTTGTGCAGCATTCCACCGCACCAGTAACCAAGCAGATTAACCCCAACATCTATCGCCGCTATCAGCCCACTGCAGACATCGGCAGCCTATTAGCTCAAATACTCTACGACTGCGGGTTTAGTGTGCCATTCGAAAATCTGGCGCGCGATACCGAATACGTTGTAGACACCGTGCAGCGAGACTTGATTGACAAACTACCAGACGATATCGATCCGGCGGATGTTGAGGTGCAGGTGTGCAAGTCGCTATTTTTCCGCAACAAGGGCGCTTACGTGGTCGGCCGGGTAACGATCGAAAAAATCGTTGTGCCATTCGTGATACCGGTGCTGCACAGCGAAAACGGTGGTTTGTTTATTGACACGGTGTTATTCGAACGCAGCGATATTAGTATCGTGTTCAGCTTTACGCGCACGTATTTTATGTTGTACACCGACCAGCCATCGCAATATGTGGCCTTTTTAAAATCTATTATGCCGAAAAAGGAAATCTTCGAATTGTATGCGGCGATTGGTTTTCCGAAACATTCTAAAACAGAATTTGTACGCCGTTCGGTCACGCGAATTGCCGAAATAGATGAGCAGTTTATTACCGCGCCGGGCATCAAGGGTATGGTGATGCTGGTATTTACGCTGCCGTCGTACGATTACGTGTTTAAAGTTATCAAAGATCGATTTACTCCGCCAAAAGATATGACGCGTGACCAGGTCAAGTCCAAATACCGACTGGTCAAGCTGCACGAAAGAGCCGGTCGCATGGCTGATACCCAGGAATTCGATAATCTGGTGTTTGATCGCGAACGGTTTTCCGATGAGCTGATGGCGGAACTGAACAGGGAAATCCCATCGCAACTTGAGATGAAGAATAGCGTTCTTTGTCTCAAGCACTGTTATGTTGAACGCCGCATGCACCCACTCAACCTCTACCTGCAGAAGCGTTCCGAGGCGGAAATTCGCGACGTCATGGACGAGTACGGTAACTCGATCAAACAGCTGGCCGCAGCCAATATTTTCCCAGGCGATATGCTGCTGAAAAACTTCGGCGTCACGCGCCACGGCCGCGTTGTGTTTTACGACTATGATGAAATTTGCCTGCTGACGGAGTGTAACTTTAGAAAAATTCCCGAGCCGCGTACCGAAGAACAGGAAATGGCCGACACGCCGTGGTACAGCGTGGCACCGAATGATGTTTTCCCGGAGGAGTTCCGGTTGTTTTTCTCCGGCAATAATCAGGCGCGCGAGATTTTTGAAGAATTACACAGCGATCTTTACGATTATCGCTATTGGCAGAACCTGCAAAGTAACATTCAGGCGGGCTGCGTTGAAGATGTGTATCCGTATCGACGCAATAAGCGATTTGCTAACAGCTAACCTTTGCCTACGCGGCAAAAATCGCAATCAAGCCGACGATGACACAGTAGATGCTGAAATAGTAGAGCTTGCCCTGCTTCACAATGCGAATCATCGCCGTGCAGGCGAACAGGCCAGACATGAATGCGGCAACAAATCCGGCCAGAGTGACATCCAACGGCAAAGACCACAGGGCCGGATCTTCGATGATGTCTTTTGTATCGAGCAATGCCTGCCCGAATATTGGTATCAGCACCATCAGAAAAGAAAATTTCGCTGCCTTGGCGCGATCGATGTTCATTAACAGCGCGACGGCGATGGTAGCTCCTGAACGTGAAATACCTGGCAGAATGGCCACCATTTGCGCTACGCCAATGACAACGGCGTGGCCCCAGCCAACTGGTTCGTCGGTGCGCTTTACCAAAGTCGTTAGAAATAGCAAGGTCGAGGTTACCAGCAGCATGCTGCCTACCAGCGCCAGCCGGCCGTCGAACAAAGACTCTACCTCGTCTTTGAAAAACAAACCGACTATAGCGACTGGAACGGCCGACAGGATTAGCTTCAACGAGTATTCCCACGATTCGTTGTATTTAAATTTACACAACCCGACGATAATTTCGGCAATATCTTTACGAAAAACCAGTACTGATGCGAGCGCGGTAGCAACGTGTACCAAAATCGTAAAATCGATGCCGATTTCCTGCGTTCCCAGCAGTGCTTTGCCTAATTCAATGTGACCACTGCTGCTGACTGGTAAAAATTCCGTCAGCCCCTGGATGATGCCAAGCACAAACGCTTCGAAAAAATTCATTATTTGTTGTAACCCTTGTGTAACGCTACTATGCGAGGCAAAAAAATACAGCCAAACGGCTGCAACGCTTTATATAATAGCAGCTTCAAGCTAGGCTGACATTTAATAAAACGTGCTGGCTTAACTCCTCCGCGCAAAATCTCTGCGCCAACTACTGACTAATTTAATCTATGACACTTGTTCGCCTGGACAATATTTCCATTGAATTTGGCACCACGCCGCTGCTGAAAAATTCCGACTTCGCTATTGAGCCGGGCGAAAAAATATGCCTGATTGGCCGCAATGGCGCAGGTAAATCAACCCTGCTGAATATTATTAACGGCAACATCACGCCCGACAGCGGCGAACGACACTACTGCGAGCACTTGCGCATGAGCCAGCTTGAGCAAAGTTTGCCCGGCGACCTGCAGCGCGTGGTCGCCGATGTGTTGCGCGAAGGGCTGGCGGTGCAACAGAGTTTGATTGACGAATACAATGAGCTGGCCGTGACCGAACTCGATGACCGCGGCCTGCACAAATTACACGATTTACAGATGGAAATTGACGCCAGCGGTGGTTGGCAAGTCGACCAACAGGTTGAAACGATAGTTTCGCAACTTGATCTGCCGGCCGACAGCAAGCTGGCCGACTTATCGGGTGGTTGGCAGCGTCGCGTCGCGCTCGGCAAGGCGCTGGTATCGAAACCTGATTTGTTGCTGCTCGACGAACCCACCAACCATTTGGACATCAGCACCATTGAGTGGCTGGAGCACGTAATTAGAAGCTACGCCGGGGCCGTGTTATTTATTACCCACGACCGTAATTTCCTGCAGCGCCTGGCCACGCGTATCGTCGAGATTGATCGTGGCAGTTTGCTGAGCTGGCCGGGCGATTATCAAAATTATCTCAAGCTCAAGGAAAAAGCCAACGAGGAAGAAGACACGCGCAATGCGCTGTTCGACAAGCGCCTGGCGCAGGAAGAAAGCTGGATTCGCGAAGGCATCAAGGCGCGCCGCACGCGTAACGAAGGCAGGGTGCGCGCCCTTAAAGCGATGCGCAGGGAGCGTGAACAGCGGCTGGGACGGCAAGGCAAAGCGACTATTCACGTTGACTCGGCAGATCAGTCGGGGCGCAAGGTCATTGAAGCGCGTAACGTGACGCATGGGTATGATGGGAATACGCTGGTCAAAAATTTCAACCTGAAGGTTATGCGCGGTGACCGCATAGGACTCATCGGCAATAATGGTGTCGGTAAAACCACCTTGCTCAAAATTCTACTAGGCGAGCTTACGCCGAATGAGGGCTCGGTTAAGCTGGGCACCAATTTGGACATTGCCTATTTCGACCAGCTGCGCGACGATTTGCAGCTCGACAAGTCGGTCGCGGAAAACGTGTCGGATGGCAAGGAAGAGATTAGGGTCAATGGCCGCGACCGGCATATCATCAGCTACCTGCAGCAGTTTCTGTTCTCGCCAAAGCGGGCATTGACTCCGGTGAAGGCATTGTCTGGCGGCGAGCGCAATCGCGTGCTGCTGGCAAAAATGTTCACCCGCTCAGCAAATCTGTTAGTGCTGGATGAGCCCACCAACGACCTCGACGTAGAGATGCTCGAAGTACTGGAAGAGCGCTTGGTGCAGTACGACGGCACCTTGCTAATCGTCAGCCATGACCGTGATTTTCTTGATAACGTAGTAACCAGCACCCTGGTATTCGAAGACGACCGCAACGTACAAACATACCCCGGTGATTTCAGCGACTGGGCGCGACGCGGCAAAAAACTGTTGGTTGCCGAATCGCCTGCCACTCTTGCCACGCAAGCCAAGAGCCAGGAGCAACGACAAGCAAAGCAGCAGCAAGAAGAAAAGCAACAGGATCAGCAACGATTAGCAAAAGCCACGCCCGCGAAACCAGCCAAAGCTAAAACTGAAACCAAAGCAAAGCGCTTAACTTTCAAGCTGCAGCATGAATTGGACCAGCTGCCGGAAAAAATGGAAGCGCTGGAAAAGGAGATAGCCGAACTACAGCAGCGCGTTGGTCTATCGGATTTCTATGCCGCGCCGTTCGCGGACACGCAGCCTGTGTTGGATAGACTTACCGCTGCACAGCAAGCGTTAGAGCAGGCCACCAATCGCTGGATCGAGCTTGAGGATGCAACGTAAGGGCGCGATGTGGCGCTTTTACAAGATCAATATCGATCCTGCCTCACCTTCTTTGCCGCTTCTACCCTGCTGCCCTGGCTTGCCCTGTTTACCCTTGGTGCCGGGACTAACCCCACCGCAAGGCCAGCTACCGCGCACGCCGGAGCCGCCACGACCGCCTTCGCCGCCTGCACCACCCGCGCCTCCAGGCGCGGCAGCGCCGGGGCAGGTGCCCCTGCAACGATATTCTGTATTTGTAAAAGGGTTTATGCGTGATTGCGAGACAACGAAGCGATCGTAGCCACCGCTAAACTGTTTGTTTTTTAACTCGATGGTAACCGGACCACCATCGCCGGCATCACCGCCGGCACCGCCTTTCTGGCCCATGCGGCCTGGGCGACCCTTGCCACCGTTTTTCCTGCCGACACAGCCCTTCATGCCACGGTCGGAACCGGCGCGCCCTGGGCTGCCGCGCACGCCTTTTCTGCCGGCGGCACCTTGCGTGCCGGCGCTGCCGTGCTCGCCATGATTAAATATCAGCAGTTTGGATCCTTCTACTGCGGCGGAGGTAATAATGACCGGCCCGGCGTTACGGCCATCAGCTCCTGCCGGGCGATCTGCCTCTGCCTCTGCCTCTGCATCGAATGAAGCTATTCTTGGCAGGCCTTCAATCCTGATAAGTTTTTTTGCGGAAATGACCAGGTCGAAGCCATTGGTAATCAATTCGGCCGTGGGAGAAAATTCAATCACATCGGCTTCATAGGTCGTTTTATCCTGCAATACCGTTTTGCCGTCGATCATTATTTTTGACGTTTCTTGTTCTACCATTTGCCAACATTTGCCGCGGTCGGTTACTAACATAACGGTCAGGTTGGCATTAGTATCTGCTGCACAGCTGGACTGGCTGGCGGCATCGCTAATCTCGCTGCCTGGTTGCAAAGGGGGAAAACACGAGCCTCCAGCTACCTGCCAACTATTGACGGTAGCGGTATATGTTTCGGTGTCGCTCGCTACGTCAGGCGTGTCGGAATCATCAGCCGCCTTTTCCAGAGCGGCCACTGGGTTAAAAGTAGCGCTGAATATCGACAGATTACCCTCTTGCTCAATGGCACAGCTCAGCTCAGCGGTCGATGATCTCTCCGCCATACAGCTTGCCCAGTTTGTTAGCAATTCAGGTGCTTTGCTTTTCAGGTACTTGAACGTGGCGGTATCAACGTCTGTTTTCCTGGCCTTCATCGAGCAATTTTCGTCTTTCCAGGCCATAACTTCCGATTTTTTCCATTTGCCACTTTTACTAAGCGGCGTATCGTAAACCGTTGTGCCAAGGCTGAGGCCAGCACTGATAGCCTGCCGGTGCTTACGAAACGACGTGGCACATTGCCAATTCAGAAACTTATCACTTTGGCGCAATTCCCGCCTGGACTGCTGCTCGAATAGCTCGCCTTCTTTTAATACGTCAAAACAATGCTCCGGCTGTGCCGCATGTATCGCTGCCGACAAGCTAAACATTAAAAAGGCTGTGATTATTTTTTGCACTATCAACATTCCCTGGGTTCATACATAAACGTATAAGTGTAGCGAAGAAAGTTGCAAAGTCGCGACGGAGATATTTACACTAAATTTTTGGCACCTGTCGCAAAATTAAAGCGCTGCAAAGATAGGCGAAACGTCGGGCGACGTTCGAGCACGCACAAGATACCACTGTTAACGCCGCAGTCGAGTTGGTTAAGCAAGGCGGTTAAGATGGTATCATTAATACTGTAGTCAGCCTGCCGCCTACTTTCAAAAGTCACCCCGCTGCAAGCAACGGGGTATTATTATTGTAGGGCCGAATTTATTCGGCCCTACACGACACAGCAAGCTGCGGGGAGTTAGCCCCGCAGAGATTGAATTCTTAAATTTTTCGAAGGAACCACTCCGCCATGAAGCCAAATACTGCAGTGATCAGTGGCACGGGTTTATATACGCCGCCGCACTCAATTAGCAACGACGAACTGGTGCTTGCGTTTAACCAGTATGTCAGTGACTACAATGCGCAACACGCAACGGCGATTGCCGCTGGTGAGTTGCAACCCCTGGCGCGGTCGAGCACCGAGTTTATCGTCAAGGCATCTGGCATCAATAGCCGTTTTGTAATGGACCGCGAGGGTATTCTCGACCCGCGGCGCATGTGTCCTAACTTACCCGAGCGGGCCAATGAAGAACCATCCATACAGTGTGAAATGGCGGTGGCTGCGGCGGATGAGGCTATGCGTGCGGCAGGTAAACAAGCCGGTGATATCGATGCGGTGATCGTCGCCTGTTCGAATTTGCAACGCCCTTACCCTGCTGTTGCGGTGGAAGTGCAGGCGGCCCTGGGTATTGAGGGTTTCGGCTACGACATGAATGTGGCCTGTTCCTCGGCTACATTTGGCATTCAAGCGGCCGTTAACGCTATTCAAAGCGGCTCGGCGCGCGCGGTATTAATGGTTAACCCGGAAATATGCTCCGGCCATTTGAACTTTCGTGATCGCGACAGCCATTTTATTTTCGGTGACGCCTGCACGGCGGTGGTTATTGAAAGCAGCGATGGTTGCAATGCGGCAGGCGCCTTTGAAATTCTTGGTACCAAGCTACTTACCATCTACTCAAATAACATTCGTAATAATTTTGGCTTTCTAAATCGTGGCGACGCCGCTGGCAGAGATAAGATCGACAAGCTGTTTGTACAAAATGGCCGCAAGGTGTTTAAAGAAGTCGTACCGGCAGTCTCCGAGCATATTCAGCAGCATTTGGCCGAGCTGGATATTAACGTTGAACAGGTAAATCGCTTTTGGTTGCATCAGGCCAATCTCAGCATGAACCACCTTGTGTGTAAGCGCGTACTTGGCCGCAACGCTACGCCTGATGAAGCGCCCATCATTCTTGATCGCTATGCGAATACCAGCTCGGCTGGGTCGGTGATCGCGTTTCATCTGCATCACAGTGATTTGCAAAGTGGCGATATTGGCGTGATTTGCTCGTTTGGAGCAGGCTACTCTGTGGGCAGTGTTGTTGTAAAAAAATGCTAGCTATCAAGTCCTTGCATTACCCTTTTAAACAAATTCCCGAGTTCGGCAGTATCAAGCAGGTTGCGGTAGGTGTGTTTTGGCTACGTATGCCGTTGCCCATGGCGCTCGACCATATCAACCTTTATCTGCTGGAAGACGAGGCCGGTTGGTATATTGTTGATACCGGCATGCGCGGTGATGACAAGCAACACTACTGGCAGCAGATTTTCGATACCGAACTCGGCTGTAAACCGGTACTGGGCGTTATTGTTACCCACATGCACCCCGATCATGCGGGGCAGGCGGGTTGGCTAACTGAGAAATGGCGCGTGCCGCTATACATGACCCGACTGGAATATTTGCAGGCGCGCGCGCTGCATGCCATGCCCTCCGGGTTGGCGTGGACGACCGAACAATACCTGCATCGAATTGGCGTCAGCGCTGAGCAGATAGATAGAAAGCGGCAATCAAATTGGAGTTTTGCTGATATGATCGAACCCATGCCTATGGCCTATGATCGGCTGGTGGCTGGTCGCGTTTTAACCATTGGCGGTAACGACTGGCAGGTAATGATCGGCGCAGGGCATTCGCCAGAGCATGCCTGCCTGTACTCGGAGGCGTTGGGGGTATTACTATCCGGCGATCAAGTCATTCCCAAAATTACCTCTAACATCAGCGTGATGGCCTCCGAACCCGAAGCGAATCCTCTGGCTGATTGGCTGCATTCGTTACAGCAGTTTTATCAATTACCCGAAGACACTCTGGTATGCCCGGCGCATAATACGCCGTTTTATGGCCTGCACGAACGTATTACGTACCTGCTACAGCATCATGAAGATCATATGGTGGCGTTGGAGCAAGCCTGCGTTGTACCGCAAACAGCGACAAAACTATTGCCGGTGTTGTTTAAACGCAAGCTGGACTGCAGTCAAATCGAGATGGCTCTAGGTGAATGCGTCGCTCATCTGCACTTGCTAATCGCACGCCAACGTATGGCGCGCAGGTTGGACAATAGCGGTGTGTATCAGTATGAAACCATCGATCCTGACCTGGATACGCGCCAGTTGTCGGCAGATTATTTTACAGACATCCCTCCGGCCATGTTTTAATTCTGTTTCACTATAGCGCTATAATCCCATGTTTTTAAATAACATTAGCTCCAAGACTATTTTCAAAGCTACGGCATGAATAAGCTCACCCATCTCGATGCCGCCGGTAACGCTCACATGGTTGATGTGACACATAAGGCAGTAACAGCGCGCGAGGCACGCGCGGCGGCTAGCGTTTACATGCAGGCGGAAACGTTACGCTTGATTGTCGACGGTGGGCATAAAAAAGGCGATGTGCTGGCTGTTGCCAGAATCGCCGGTATCCAGGCGGCCAAGAAATGCAGCGACTTGATTCCACTATGCCACCCGCTGGCGCTGAGCGCAGTGGAGGTACACATCGAACCGCGCATGGATGAAAATAGCCTGTACCTGGAAGCCGTGTGCCGGCTCGATGGTAAAACCGGCGTTGAAATGGAGGCGCTGACGGCGGTGTCGGTGGCAGCACTCACGGTTTACGATATGTGCAAGGCGGTAGACCGTGGTATGCGTATTGAAGGTATTCATGTGCTGGCAAAAAAGGGCGGAAAAACCGGTGATTGGACAGCAGCGGAGAGTTAAACGAAGATGTTGAAGGTACTGTTTTTCGCCAAGCTGCGCGAGGAGCTTGGCACCGGCGAGCTGAGTTTTGCCGCTGAGCAGGCCGCTACCACGGCGCAACTCAGAGAAAAGCTGGCGGAAGCAAATGGTGAGCGCTGGCGGGCCAGCCTGTTCGCCGACAACGTTATCATAGCCGTCAATCAGGAAGTCGTCGACTGGTCACAGCCGCTGCAAGCTGGCGATGAAGTTGCTTTTTTCCCGCCAGTAACCGGGGGCTAAACGCAATGCAGGCGCTGTCGGTAGCTATTCAGGAAGATGACTTTTCGGTTGACGCAGAGAACGATCATTTGCTGCAACAAAGCAATAATATCGGTGCAATCGCAAACTTTGTCGGCATTGTGCGCGTCAACAACGAGCAGTTAACAATAGCCAGTATGCAGATAGAACATTACCCGGGCATGACCGAAAAGAGTATTCTGCGCGTGCTGCAACAGGCCCAGCAACGCTGGCAGCTGTCCGCAGCGCGTATCATTCATCGCGTAGGCAAGCTACATCCGGGCGAGCGTATCGTCTACGTCGGCGTAGCCTGTGAGCATCGTCACGCAGCGTTCGACGCCTGTGCCTATATAATGGATTATTTGAAACTTCAGGCGCCGTTCTGGAAAAAAGAAATCACCGCCACCGGCGCGCGCTGGGTCGATGCTCGCGAAAGCGATTCAATGGCCGCGCAGCGTTGGTCAAAGTCCTACCAGGAATAAAATAATTAATGACATTTGACAGTTTTGAACTGAGAAACGCCTTCGGTTTGTTTGCTACCGGCGTCACCATTATTACCGCTAACGCGGAGGGTTATAAGCCCTTCGGCGTGACTGCCAACTCCTTTTCGTCGCTGTCTTTAGATCCGCCGCTGTTGCTGTGGAGCCTGCAAAAAAATTCCGACACCTGGGATGCCTTTGAAGTCGCCACCCGCTTCGCCGTTAATATATTGTCCGCCGACCAGCAAAATATGTCGAATCGGTACGCTAAAAAAGGTGATCATCATCTCGCCCCTGATGAATATACCTTGGGTGACTCGGGTTGCGCTATTTTGAAAAACTGTCTTGCATCATTCGAGTGCGAAGCTACCGAGCGTTACGAAGGCGGTGACCATATTATTCTGGTAGGCAAAATAGTGGAGCTAAACTGCAGCGACCCCGAAGCGGCGCCATTGGTATTTCATTGCGGGCAATACCGTAACCTGGCTGACGAAGCTTAACCGTAACCACCTTAAACCAAGACAGTATAAATGCAGCTATGATGAAATTCTGTAACGCCTGCGGTCACAGCGTCAGCTACAGAGTCCCTGATGACGACGATCGACCGCGCTATGTATGCGATAACTGTGATTTTATTCACTATCTGAACCCGCGCATTATAGTCGGCGTGTTACCGGTCTGGCGCGAGCAGGTGTTGCTGTGTAAGCGCGCGATTCAACCTCGCCACGGACTATGGACACTGCCGGCCGGTTTTCTTGAAAATGAAGAAACAACTATCGAGGGTGCGCTGCGCGAAACCTGGGAAGAGGCACGCGCCAAAGTCGCCAATGAGAGCCTGTACCGCATCTTTAATTTGCCGCATATTAGCCAGGTGTACATGTTCTACCGGGCTGAGCTAAGCGCCGAGGAATTTGCTGCCGGACCGGAAAGCCTCGATGTGCAGCTGTTTAATGAGGCCGATATCCCCTGGCAAGCGCTGGCATTCCCGGTTGTGGGCCAAACACTGCGCAGCTATTTTCAAGACCGTAAGACCGGTGACTATTCAGTTCAGTCGCTGGACATCCGCAGCTCTGCGTTTAAACAACCTTAACGCAGCGTTTGCTGGTCGAGTAAATGTTTGATGCGTACATACTCATCCATCGCCTCCGGCAGAAAATACAGCTTGTAGTAGAAGCGTTCATTGATGCGTGAATCATCGTTCTGGCGGCTGGAATGTACGTAATTCATCTCAAAATGAATCACTCGAGTGCTAGCCGGCAGTCGGATTCGGTCTTTATTTATTGAATATTTGTGCTGATCTTCTTTAATTGTATAAGTGGATAGTTGCCCCACGAGACCAAGATTGATGCGAAAGCTGCTGGTCACTGGTGCCACATGGTTGTAGTCCATGTCTTTATTTTGTACGTATACGGCCGGTGCTTTTTTGACTTCAAGGAACATACATTACCTCTCAAACGGTTGTGTATTGTAGCGGGTATAACGCACGCGGTGAGATTTTTCGGCGCTAACAATGCCGTTTTTGTAAGGAAAACGATAACATGGAAAGCATAAGTGCGATAACACAGGCAGCCCTTCGCTGGATTGCCGAACTGGGTGCTGCGAATACGCTGGCACTACTGGTCATCGATGCGTTGCTGTGTGTGGTGTTGGGCGTTTCGCTGTGGCGCTCGCGGAAAAAGCAGAAAGCGTTAAGTGCGAGTCTGGAGCAGGAGAAGGCAGAGCACGAAGCTCAATTACTGCACCTTGAGCACTCGTTTGAAGTGGCGCGGTCACAATATGAAGCGCGCATTGGCGGCGGCAAGGAACTACTGATTGAAACTCAGGAACGCCTGCACACAGTAGAAGATGTGTTGAATACAGAGCAACGCGAGCTGCAGCTGGTGCTCAGTCAGCGCGACATTGCACAGGAAAAGAACACCCGCTTGCCCGAGATGGAAGACCAACTGCAGGCGGTGCGGCAACTACTGAATGGCAAAACAGAACAGGCGGCGCAGGCGCAGGTTGATATTGCGACCTTGAGCGCGCAGCTTAATCAGGAGCAGCAAAACTCTGTCGACAAGCTGGCAACATTGGAGCACGCGCGACAACAGTTGACCAAAGAATTTCAATTTCTGGCGAACCAGATATTCCACGACAACAGCGAAAAACTGGAAAAGCGCAGCAAGCAAACGCTGGAAACCGCGCTGTCACCGCTGCGCGAACAATTGCACCAGTTCAAACGTCAGGTTGAGCATGTATACGATAAGGAAACTCGCGAACGCCTGTCGCTGCTGCATGAGGTGAACGTGCTGAAACAGCTGAACCTGCAGATGAGTGACGACGCCGTCAATCTCACCAATGCATTAAAAGGCGACAACAAAGCCCAGGGCACCTGGGGAGAAGTGATACTGGAGCGCGTTCTTGAACAGTCCGGTTTGCGCAAAGGCAAGGAATACGAAACACAATTGCATTTTAAAAGCGAGGAGGGCGGTAAGCGCGCTCCCGATGTGGTGGTACACCTACCCGAAAACAAGGATATTATTATCGACTCGAAAGTCTCGCTGCTGGACTATGAGCGCTACTGCTCAAGCGACGATGAGGCTGAGAAAAAGCAATCCTTGCAGGCGCACCTGGGTTCGGTCAATAAACATATCCAATCGCTCAGTGTAAAAGCCTACGAAGAGTTAGAAGGCGTGCGCTCGCTGGATTTCGTGTTCGTGTTTATTCCCATCGAATCGGCATTTATGCTGGCATTTGAGCACGATCAGGCACTGTTTCAGCAGGCGTATGATCGGAATGTGATCATCGCAGGGCCGACTACGCTGCTGGCAACGTTGCGCACTGTGCAAAATATCTGGCGCTACGAGCGGCAAAACAAAAACGCCGAAGTGATTGCTCGCCAGGCAGGCGGCTTGCACGATCAATTTGTGCTGGTGCTGGAATCCTTGGAAGATATGGGGCGTCATATCGAACGTACGCAAGCTGCCTATGACAGCATGTTAAATCGCTTTACTCATGGTCGTGGCAACCTCATCGACCGCGCGGTGAAACTGGAGAAGCTTGGCGCCAAGACTCGGAAGAAAATGCCTTCGTCGATAACGGCAGTTGCAGATACGGATGCCAATATCGAAACAGTGACACTGGTGGATGAATCTGATTAATGTTTTACTATGTAGGCAATGCGAACAGCGCAGCGTTTAACAGCAAAGCCTATCAGGAGTAAAATGTGACCCTTCCAAAAATCGGCAACCTCGCGCCGGCATTTAGCTTACAAGACCAAAACGGCGACAAAGTCGCCTTGAAGGATTTTAAGGGCGAGAAAAACGTCGTTCTGTATTTCTACCCCAAGGCGCTTACTCCAGGCTGCACCACACAGGCTTGCGGTATACGTGATTACAAAAAGGAGTTTGCCAAGGTCAACACCGAGGTGCTGGGCCTTAGCCCTGACCCAGTACAAAAGCTGATTAAATTCACCGAAAAGCGCGATTTGAACTTTACCTTGCTAGCCGACGAAGACCATAAAATTGCCGACAAATACGGCGTGTGGGGCCTCAAGAAATTTATGGGTAAAGAGTATATGGGCATAAACCGCATGACGTTTATTATCGGCAAAGACGGTAGGCTCAAGCACATCATGGAAAAAGTAAAAACCAAATCACACCACGACGACGTGCTGAATTACATCAAAGAAGAGCTTTAGACACTACGCGCACCTTTCTGCGGTGCGCACTTTTGCATTTCGTAGGGTGCGCCGTGCGCACGCTGCAATCGTGCGTCGCAATTGCCATTCCCATTCCCATTCCCATTCCCTGCCATCGTGTTATCGGTGCTGACGGCTCGCTTACCAGCTACGGCAGCGGCTGCTGGCGCAAGCAATGGCTGCTTGACCACGAACGCAACATGGTGAGCAACCTGCCAATCACAACACAGGAATTACAGCAATGAACCAGGTTGAAAAAGCCGAATATTTTGCCGGCCTGCATGGTGAAGGCAATCGTACACTAATTTAATGAGTGTACTGTGCGATCAGGCGCGCGAAGTGTTCGGCTAGTAAGGAATCTAACTTGCAGCTTTTCTTATGTGGCGTTGGCGTGGCCATCCGTCGTTAATTAACTTTCTGAAATGACTTGTAGCGACCGTCAGCGAACGATTCGAAGTAATCGCCGAGTATTGGGTGATTGATCTGATTGAGATTGTTGGCCGGCCGCAAGTTACGTTCCGCGACGTAGGTCGAGTGAACGCCGTTGTCGACCAGCACGTGATACCAGGGCTCGTCTTTCGGCGGTTCGGATGTTGCCATCTGCTCGTACCACTCATCACTGAGCATGTAGCGGTTATCGACATCAAAAATAACGCCGCGATAGCCAAACATCTTGTGTTCAACAATTTGGCCCACATAGAAAGCGGCTTGTTCGCGCATTGCTATAACTCCCGCCGATTTGTATTTGGTCTTATAATGCACCAAATTTTACATAAAAAGAAGCGCAAGGCAATGTGCTGCGTTGAGAAAACTTAATTTTAATGGCCGGGAATTGTCGGCAACTCTAAATCGGGGTGCGACCTATGAACGGCAATGCAATGCGCGGCAAGGTGTGCCTGATCACAGGAGCCACCAGTGGAATAGGCAAAGCCTCGGCACGTGCGTTGGCGCAACAGGGTGCATCGTTGGTGTTGGTAGCCCGCAATCAGAACAAGGCAACGCAGTTGCAACAGCTTATTGCGGCTGAATCTGGCAATGCGGCTGTCGATCTCATCATCGGTGACCTGGCTTCGCTTGCCGATGTGCGCCGCATCGCACAGCAGTTTATCGACTTGGGCAAACCACTGCATGTGTTGCTCAACAATGCCGGTGTCACCAATACCAAACGCGTGCTCACTGTCGATGGCTACGAGGAAATGTTTGCCGTAAACCATTTAGCTCATTTTCTACTAACGCAGTTGCTGCTTGACCGGCTGAAAGGAAATTTTCCGGCGCGCATCGTCAACGTCGCCTCCGCTGCGCATGCCTTTTGCAGCAGCGGAATCAATTTTGAGGATATCAATTTCGCGAAGGGCTTTGGCACCGTAAAAGTTTACGGTCACTCGAAACTGGCGAATATATTGTTCACTCATCAACTGGCGAAAAGACTTGAAGGCAGCAACGTGACCGCTAATTGCTGCCACCCTGGTGTCGTGGCGACCGGGCTGGCTACCAACAACGGCATGCTGAGCAGGCTAACGCTGGCGCTGCTAAAACCTTTTTTACGTAGCCCGGAGCAAGGTGCGGCAACCTTAATCTATCTGTCGATATCTGCCGCAGTGCTGGGCAGCGGCGGCTACTACGTCGACTGTAAACCCGCCCGCGTGAAGCCGTGGGCAGAGAGTGATGCGGCCGCCGAGTGGTTGTGGGAGATAAGTCTGGAAATGGTGGGTAATGCAGAATAAGGCGCTGAAAACACAATGAAACAAGCCTTCGAAGCCAGTAATGAAAATATTCAGTCGCTTGCTGATCGAATTGAAATTAGCAATTTGCTGCTAGACCTGGCAGCAGCTATCGACGCCAACGACAGGGCAGCACTCGACCATATCTTCACCGCAGATGCCTGCATCGAACAGTCGTTGCCTGCAGAAGCCTGCAGCCAACATCAAGTCTCCAATGCCGATATTCACGTCGATAAAGACACAGCCATCGCGCGAACCCGTTGTCATGGTCCAGACACGCCTTCCGAGCAGGTTGTTTATTATGTTGACAAACTAAAGCGCACCACGGAGGGGTGGAGAATTCGAGAGCGTACCACCCTTGTGCTAACTCACGATTAAACAAAAACTCGCACGGCTGATCAGGACCACTACTCTCTATTTCCCCGCACTAGCTTCACTGCAAACCGTCAATCCACTCACCCACAAGCGCCAGGCCATCGTCGTCGTTAAGCTGGCTTTCCAGCGGCGGCATGCGGCTGCCGCTTTGCCCTTGCAACCGCAGCCATACTTCGCTGTTAGCTGAATCGCCCGCCGCGATGAGGCGTACCGGGGAGCCACTTGCTTCGTCCAATGGTGCCTGCTCAAGCACGTTCATATCAGCTACGGCCGTGTTGAAACGCAAATCGATTTGGCTCGGCGTAGGTCCGCCCGGTTGATGGCAGGCAGCGCAATTAGCGTCGAGGTAGGCTTTTGCGCGTGCTTCTAGCGGCGCAGCAGTATCAAATGGGTCGGGCATGCGCGGCAGCGTACCTGCACCGGCAATGGTTTGAGCAAACAGACTAATGTGATTGAAGCTGCGCAGTTGGTTGTCTGTTCTGGCTGGGTAGTCGAAAGCGCCGTTGAGCTGGCGTGTATTAACTCCTAGAATCGTTTGTGCATTGCTGTTGTGGCAGCGCAGACATTCGGCTTCGCTGGGGTAGTGATACACGATTTCGCGTTGCCCGTTGCTGGTAGTGATCTGCAACGGTTCATCTGCGCTTGCCGTTAGCAAGTCGGCATCGGTTTGCTCCGAATTCCAGCGATAGCTAAATGCGCGCCAGCCGCGTTCGGTGTTTACCAGTATTCGCGTTTCCAGTTGACGCGCCGATGTGGGGTCGCCCCTTACTAGCTCAATCTCAACTTGCTGTACGAGGAGGGTGCCGAGTGGGAAAGCCCACGCTTCATTCTCGCTAAACTGAATCTGCTGAGCGCCAGGTATGCCGACCCAGCTGCGGCGCACGCTGCCGTCTGCCCAGTAGGCCGCCTGCACGCTGTATTCGATCAGACCGCTGACCGGGTTCAAATTGCCAACATCGGCAAACAGCCCGGTAGCGGACAGCAGTGCAGGTGCCGTTACGGGAGACCCATCCGCCGTCTGTTCAAATTTGAATATCGAGCCGCCATAGGAAAGGGCAAACAATTCTCCGTCGGCGTCTTCGCCAAAGGAAGCCAGGCTGCCCACGTTGCCAATCGTTTGGTTGCTGATCACGCGCTCGCCGTCGTAATCCAGCGCCCACACGGTACCACTGCCGAAATCTCCGTAAATATAGCGGCCCTGTAAACCCGCAGCTGCGGTGCCGCGATACACATAGCCGCCGGTTATAGAATTACCCTCACTGTGGTCATAAGCTAACACCGGCGGCGTAAAGGCAGTTTGCGGTAGTGTGTTAGCCGAATCGTCATACGCAGCGTTGCCTTCAAATACGCGCCAGCCGTAATTACCGCCACGTTGAATGACGTCAATCTCTTCGAAAGCGTCTTGACCTACGTCACCAGCCCACAAATCTCCGGTGACACGATCAAACGAAAAGCGGTACGGGTTGCGCAAACCATAGGCCCAGATTTCGCCGCGTGCGCCGGCGTCGTTGGCAAACGGATTGTCGGCCGGAATGGTGTAGGCCGCAGCGCTGACATCGACGCGCAGCAAACTGCCGAGTAAGGTTTCGGTGTTCTGGCCATGATTGAAAGGATCGCCGCCAGAACCGCCATCGCCGAGGGCAACATACAGCATGCCGTCGGGTCCAAATGCGAGCATGCCAGCATTATGATTTGCAAAAGGCTGCTCAACTTCCAACAGTACTTGTTCGCTGCTGGTGTTGGCGCGCAGTGGGTTGGTTGCATCGCGGGTATAGCGAGCGATCACAGAGCGGCTCGGCCCGCCGGCACTGTAGTAAACATACAGGTGGCCGCTGGTAACGTAATCAGGAGCAAATGCGAGGCCTAGCAGCCCCTCTTCGCCGCCCGCCTGCACGCGGCTGGAAATATCCAGAAACGGCTCGGTAGCGGCGCTGGATGGATCGTTAACGAAACTGCTAATCAAACCGCTCTGCTGCACTGCAGCTAATCGATCGGTGCCTGGCAGAGCTGTCAGAAAAACCAGCTGGGCTGGATCAGCGAACGCTATAGCGGGGAATGCATCGCTTATGACAACCCCCGCTGTGGATTGCTGTACAGAAAATTGCGGTACCGCGAATGACTCGCGTCGCTCAAGGCCGAACGTCTCGTTAACTGTTGCAGGTGAGTTTGAACTGCCGCCAGAGCCGCCGCCACAGGCGTTAAGGAGGGGTAACAATACGCATAGAACGACAAGCTTGCTGCTCTGCATCACTTTTGCTCCGCTAGTGCGCTGGAACTTTATACTAGTCGAGTCAGTGTGGCGCTGTCGAGCATGATCACACGATCTACCCGCACCGGTCACCGCCGGCGACACAACGACAGCGACAAATGGCAGAGGCAGCGACAGTCGCTGGCATTAGGGCGATAATGCAAGCGTATCATCAACGCTTTGTGAGCTTGCACGCCGGTGCCGTGTCGACAGCATGACGCCGGCTCCGTATGATTCGTTTAACGGAAAAAGCCATGCCAATGTCGATACAGAAAATCTCGGACCGAATGGAAAGTAACAATTTGTTGATTAACTATTGCAGCACTGTGGACACAGGAAATAGTGATGCGTTTGGCGACTTGTAACAGCCGATACCTACATCCATTACGCCGCGCTGAGCGGCATTTTCACAATCGAAACTGCCTTGCATTCATGCTGTTGGAGATAATTTAATGAAAGTAGAAGCATCCTTAATGGTGCAAAACCCTGCCGACGCCGGACCACTGGCAAAAGAGATGGAGGAACTTGGTTTTGAGGGGGTGTATACCTTCGAGGGCCAGCACGATCCCTTTTTCCCATTGGTTGTGGCCGCGGAGCATACACAAAAAATCGAACTGACCACGGCTATCGCCGTCGCCTTCGCGCGCAATCCCATGTTGCTTGCGAACATCGGCTACGACTTGCAGCTGATGTCGAAAGGGCGGTTTAATCTCGGCCTGGGTTCGCAGATTCGGCCGCACATTGAAAATCGCTATGGCATGCCGTGGTCACAACCAGCGGCGCGCATGCGTGACATGGTCAAAGCCATTCGCGCTATTTGGCGCTGCTGGAACACTGGCGACAAACTTGATTATCGCGGCGAGTTTTACACCCATACGCTGATGACACCGGTATTCGCCCCTGGCCCTAACCCGTTTGGCAACCCAAAAATCTTTATTGCCGGTGTCGGTTCGCGCATGACGGAGGTGGTAGGCGAGGTGGGCGATGGCATGCTGATACACCCGTTGCACAGCGCTGAATTTATTGCCGAGCAAACGTTGCCAGCCTTGCAACGCGGTTTCGAAAGCGCTAGTAAGAATCGCGAAAACTTCGAGATATCCTGCCAGGTGATTGTCGTCACCGGCGAAACTGAAGAAGAGTTTGAAAACGCAAAAAGTCTGGCGCGCAACCAAATCGCCTTTTACGCGTCCACTGCGGAATACAAGCCAGTATTGGACCAACACGGCTGGGGCGAGTTACAGCCACGTCTGAACGTCTTGTCGAAGCAGGGTAAATGGAACGACATGAGCGCATTGGTAGACGACGAAATGTTGGAGACCATCGCACTGGTTGGTACGCCCGCAGAAATTGGCGCTAAAGTTCGCGCCGGCCGCGGCACGCTGGTAGATCGCATCAGCCCTGTTGCCTACACGCAAAATTCAGAACTGATGAAAAAAATGGCGGATGAAATTCGCGGCAGCAGCGGTGCTGCAATTCAGTGAAGCAGTTGCCAGGTGCTATGCCGAACTTTACGCATACTTTTTGCAGCCGAGGGCAAGGGCGGGTGGCAATGTGCATGACCTGCAAATTGTCGCCACCTGTATCGCCCTCGGCTACACGCTGCTAACCAGCAATGTAGCGGATTTCAATAAAGTACCAGGTCTTAAAATCGCGCAGCCGAAGAGGGTTAATGTGAAAGCACACTACTACCAGCAAATAGCTGGTTTCTGGAGCTAGATCGTCAAATACCGACAATCGCGTATACCCATAGTTTTCAACGCTATTTGCAGCGCCGGCGTACAAGACTCAGGCGCGGTAAAATACGCAGCGTAAGTGCCGGTCAGTATTTTGCTGCTCGCTATTGGTTCGCATTGCAGCAACGACTCAGCCCGCGCCGCAATGGCAGCGCCAGAATCGATCCATTGCACTGGCTTTAAAAAGGCGGCTTGCAACTCTGCTAGCAGCAAAGGGAAATGAGTGCAGCCCAGTATAATTGTGTCCAGCCTGGCAGCGAGTCGATGCTCACTAAACGGCGACAGAATAGCAGCTATTTGCTGCGTAGAAGGGCTGTCTCCATACAGCTTTGCCTCGGCCAGTTCGACCAACTCTGATGAGCCTACTGCAATGACCTCACACTGCGCGGCGAATTCTGTTATTAGCTGCCGAGTATAGGCGCGTGCGACTGTGCCCGGTGTGGCCAGCAAACCGATGACCTTACTGCGGCTGCGCTCGGCGGCAGGTTTGACTGCCGGCACCACGCCGACGACCGCCGTTTGCAAAGTGTCACGAATTTTCGGCAATGCTACGGTGCTGGCTGTGTTGCAGGCGACGATGATGAGATCGGGTGCCAGTTGTTTCTCCAGCGTATGCAGTACCAATGCCACGCGCTGCACCAAATCAGCTTCTGTTTTTGTACCGTAGGGGAAGGCCGCATTGTCAGACACATAGTCGATGGCAAGCTGGGGCAGACGCGCCCGCACGGCGTTAAATATACTCAAACCGCCCACGCCAGAGTCGAAGATTAATAATTTCAATTACAAATTGCGTTGCTAAGTCACTCTCTTAATAGTAGCAAGAATAGTAGCAAAAATAGTGACAAGAATAGTAGCAAGCGTTTGCTAATTCCCATACTGCAACGTTAGTATGGCCGCTTTTTTTATCCGACCGACTCAACATGAAGATAATCACGGTTAACACCAACGGCATTCGCGCGGCGGCTAGAAAGGGTTTTTTCGACTGGCTGCCGCAGCAGCGCGCCGACGTGATCTGCATACAGGAAACCAAAGCACAGCGTGACCAGCTTGCAGACCCGATGTTTCACCCCAGGGGTTATCATTGCTTTTACAATGATGCGGTGAAAAAAGGCTATAGTGGCACCGCGCTTTACAGCAAGCTGGAGCCACAAAAAGTTACCACGCGATTGGGCCTGGAGCTGACGGACACCGAGGGCCGCTGGTTGCAGGCGGATTATGCCAACACCACGGTCGTGTCGCTTTATATGCCCTCAGGCACCAGCGGGTCGGAACGGCAAGACTTGAAGTATCAACTAATGGCCGATCTGGAACCCATTATGCTGGCGCTGTTTAATAGCGGCCGTGAGGTGATCATCTGCGCCGACTGGAATATCTGCCACAAGGAAATTGACTTAAAAAACTGGAAGGCCAATCAAAAGAACTCAGGCTTTCTGCCGGATGAACGCGCCTGGCTAACGAAAATGTATGACGAATATGGCTGGGTCGATTCATTTCGGGTCGTGAATCAACAAGCCGATCAATACACCTGGTGGTCTAATCGGGGTCAGGCTCGGGCTAATAATGTGGGGTGGCGGTTGGACTATCAAATGGTAACGCCAGCACTGGTGCCGCGTATTAAAGCCGCATGCATTTACACGGATGAGCCGTTCTCGGACCACGCACCACAAATAATGCGCTATGAGGGCGAATTGGTGTAGTGTAAAAAAGCGATTCGCGGTAAAGTGCCTGCCAGGATACCTGGTATTTAAACCACATTAAATATCCCATCTAATTTATTGAAAAGGAAAATTATATGAGTTTTTTCATCCCTTCTGCATTGGCGCAAACAGCTGGTGAAGGTGGTCCGCCCGCCGGTGCAGACATGTTTCAGTTTGCGTTTCTAATTGGTCTGTTTGTACTTTTCTACTTTATTGCAATTCGGCCGCAGCGCAAACGCCAAAAAGAACATCAGTCTATGGTAGACGCGTTGCAGAAGGGCGACGAGGTGGTGATGACGTCCGGCATGCTCGGTAAAATTACCAACATCGAAGACAATTACGCTACGGTGAAAGTGAATGACAACGTTGAGATCAAATTCCAACGCGTCGCGGTGCATGCTATTTTGCCAAAAGGCACAATCAAGTCCGTGCAATGATCCGGCAGCTCGACTATCCGCCACGTTTGGCGCTGGCACAAACCCCCACGCCGCTGCATCCGCTGCGGCGTTTTTGCGAGCAGCACGACCTGCCTCTTATCTGGCTAAAGCGCGATGACCTGACCGGCTCGGTGCTGGGCGGTAATAAAATAAGGAAGCTGGAGTTCACCCTCGCCAAGGCGCAACAAAATGGCTGTGACGTATTGCTCACCTGTGGTGGCGTACAGTCTAATCATTGCCGCACAACGGCCTTGCTTGGCGCGCAACTGGGTTTTGACGTGCATCTGATTTTGCGCGGTGAGGAGCAATTGCCGGCAGACGCCAATCTATTGCTCGACCAGCTGGCTGGAGCAAAAATCAGCTACCACAGCGCCGCTGATTATGTCGCAAATCTGGATGCTATTTTTGCCGAGCTGCAGCAAGACTACGCGGCCCAGGGGCGCAAAGCCTGTGTCATTCCAACCGGTGCCAGTGATGGTGTGGGCGTGTGGGGCTACGTCGCTGCCTGTGAAGAATTAGCCAGCGATTTTAAAAAATATTCGATTCAACCGCAGCATATTATTAGTGCAACGGGGTCCGGTGGCACGCAGGCAGGCCTGACGGCTGGCTCCTATCTGTTTGACTTGGGCGCGCAGGTATGGGGCGTGAATGTATGCGACGACGAAGCGTATTTCATGCGCAAGGTCAAAGCCGATTTGCAGCAGTGGCGACAGCTATACGACATTGCTATTGACCTTGAGCAGCTGTCTATTAGCGTAGTCGATGGCTACGTCGGCGCAGGTTATGCCAAGGCAAGTAACGCCGTGCTGGCAATGATCCATGAAGTGGCCCGTTTGGAAGGCATCGTGTTTGACCCGGTGTATAGCGGCAAGGCGTTCGCCGGCATGGTGCAGGAATTAAAGGCCGGCCGGTTTGGTGATGGCGACTGCGTGTTTATTCACACGGGCGGGGTGTTTGGCTTATATGCGTATAAAGATCAGTTCAGAAAAATTCTATAAAACCATCGTATATCGCTAATAAATAACTGTTTCTGTGCCGAGAAACTGGCTAGTCCACGGAGTAGCGAAAAGTCACCCGCTGACTCACACCGGTAAACAAATCGTAGGCAATGGTGTTGGCGCAGCCTGCAATCTCGTTGGCCGGCAGGTGCTTGCCCCATAGCTCCACCGTGTCGCCGGGCGTGTAGCGCGGGTGATCAGTTAAATCAATAGTGATCATATCCATCGACACGCGTCCTACCAGAGGCGCGCGAAAGCCGTTCAGTAGTACTGGCGTGCCGTTGCCTGCATGACGCGGATAGCCGTCTCCGTAGCCAACGCCAACAGTGCCAATACAGGAGTCGTGCTGCGCTTGCCATAAGCCGTTGTAGCCAACCCGTTCGCCCGCTTTGATGTGGTTTACCGCGATCAGTGGCGCGCTTAGCGTCATCACGGGCTGCAGATTGCTATTGCTTTTATCGGTAACAAAGGGCGACGCGCCATACAGCATAATGCCGGGACGTATCCAGTCGAAGTGGCTGTCAGGCCAGCGCAGAATTGCTGCGGAGTTCGCCATACTGCGCTCGCAGCTTGTTGAATTCGTTAGGCTAGCAAAGCATTGTAATTGTGCCTGTGTAACCTCAGCGTCGGCTTCCGCGCTGGCAAAATGCGTTATTAACACCAGCTCGCGCGTATTGCGATTGGCAGCGAGTTTGGCAATAAGCGGTTGCACTGTGGCGGCATCGTCGCAGGGTAGTCCCAGGCGGTGCATGCCGGTGTCCAGTTTTAGCCAAATATTGATCGCGGTCGGCAACTCGGCGCGGCATAATGTGTCAACGTCGGCTATTTGGTGCAGCACCAGGTCGAAGCGCTGCTGGGAACATTCCTGCAGCAGGTCGCGGCAGCAGTATTCGCTGAGCACAATAATCCGCCGCTGCGGATACGCCGCACGCAGCGCCAGCGCCTCGTCCAGCCTTGCGGTTGCCAGCGCATCGGCGACGGCCAGCGCCTCCGCTACTTGCACCAGTCCATGACCGTAGGCGTTCGCCTTGACCATGGCTAATACTTTGGACTGTGGCGCGTGCTGTTTGGCGCAGGCGAGGTTGTGCTGCAGTGCCTGCGTATTAATGGTTGCGGTCACTGTCATCGCCGGCTCTCTGCTGCAGCGTTGCCATTATGAGTGGTGGTGAAAGCATAAGTGCGTACGGCGCCCCCTACTTCTTTTAGGGCTACATCGCAGGATGCGCTGTACGCACGCCGATACTTAACCAAAGCGAGAGATAACGTCGTTAACATCATGATAATAAGCCGCGCCAAACAAATTCAAATGATTTAGCAAATGATAAAGATTATACAGCGGCACACGCTCACGCCAGCCGGGTTCGAAACCGCGCACATCTGTATAGGCAGCATAAAACGGCGCGGCAAAGCCGCCAAACAGCAGCGTCATGGCCAGGTCTGCCTCGGCCCAACCCCAGTGCGCCGCCGGGTCGATTAATACCGGGTCGCCGTTTTCATCGCTAAGCACATTGCCGGACCACAAGTCACCGTGGATTAAGCTGGCCGACTGGCTTGGAATAAGCTCCGGTAAGCGTGGCAATATAGCTTCCAAAGCGCGTAGATCGCCCTTGCGCAGTTTGCCATTGGCATACGCCAGCCGTGCCTGGTAACCCAGGCGTTGTTCGGCAAAGAACGTATAACCACAATCGGTTTGCGGATTAGGCTGTGGCGTACTGCCACAATAATTATCCGCAGTGAAGCCAAAACATGGCGCAGGTTCGCTATGCAATGCCGCCAGACCTGCGCCCAGTGAACGCCAGTAATTTGCGTTGGCTGGTACCGCATCGATTAACTCCAGCACAATTATTTCTGCAGAATAATGCAGCACATCAGGAACACGCAACCAGCCAGCTTGCGTCAACGCTTGCAAGCCAGCCGCTTCAGCCGCAAAAAAATCAGCGGGCACCGCTGTATTGTGTTTGGCGAATACTGCAGGACGATCGTCAAAATACACGGCGTATGCTGCCGAGATACAGCCACCTCTCACCGCTTCTACACGCTTTGGCGCTGCGCCCAGCACGCTTTCGATCAAATTGGCAAACTGCTGTTGCATTCTATGTGAGAGGTTATAATCGCCGTTGATTCACCACACTAGCACGGATTATGACGGCCATGTCAGAGTTAGGCAGCAAGTTAGTGATCGCGATTTCGTCGAGGGCGTTATTTGACCTTGACGCCAGCCACGCGGTTTATGAAAACGAGGGGCTGGAAGCCTATAGCCAATACCAGATACAGCGTGAAGATGAACCGTTAGAAGCGGGCGATGCGTTTCCACTGGTACGCAAGCTGCTCAACATCAACGATGCCCTTGGCGGCGAGCGTCGCGTTGAAGTCATTCTGCTGTCACGCAACAGCGCCGATACCGGCTTGCGTGTTTTTAATTCAGTGCAGTACCACGGTCTGGATATTGTTCGCGCCGCGTTTTGTAGTGGTGAGAGTCCGTATCGGTATGTGTCGGCGTTTGGCTCGCATTTATTTCTCTCTACTGACGCCGAAGATGTGCGGTTTGCGCTGGAACACGGCATTGCCGCTGCGACCTTATTGCCCAGTAAAGTCGAGCACAGTGATGAGAAAGTGCTGCGCTTTGCCTTTGACGGCGACGCGGTTTTATTCTCTGACGAAGCGGAACAGATTTACCAGCAGGATGGCTTAAACGCCTTTGCTGAAAGCGAAAAAGCGGCAGCCCGCACTCCGCTAATGGGCGGCCCCTTCAAGGCATTTCTGGCCGCCCTGCAAATGCTGCAGAGTGAATTCGCGCGTGACGAATGTCCGATAAGAACCGCACTTATTACCGCGCGCTCGGCACCTGCGCACGAGCGCGTGATTCGCACACTGCGCGCCTGGAATATTCGCCTCGACGAATCGCTGTTTCTTGGCGGCTTGCCAAAAGCGGAATTTTTGCGCGCCTACGGTGCCGACGTGTTTTTTGACGACCAGCTGGGGCACTGTGATCTCGCCAGCCAGCACGTCGCGACCGGCCACGTACCGCACGGCGTGAGCAACAAAAAGACGGGCGACACTGAGTAAAACCGTTAGTGATATTTGCCACCTTTCGACTGGCAATCGAAGCTGGTAATATCGCCGGTTTGCAAGTATTCTTGAATCGTATAGATGCTGATATTTTTATATCAAAGAAGCATAAACAACTAGAAGGGCAGGACGCATGAAACTACAGCAATTGCGCTATATCTGGGAGGTCGCTCATCACGATCTGAACGTATCGGCGACAGCGCAAAGTCTGTACACCTCACAGCCTGGCATTAGCAAACAAATCAGACTGCTCGAAGACGAGCTGGGCGTCGAGGTATTTGCGCGCAGTGGCAAACACCTGACTCACGTTACACCCGCCGGCGAGGCAATTTTAAAAACTGCCGGTGAGATTTTACGCAAAGTAGACAGCATCAAGCAGGTCGCGCAGGAATTTAGCAACGAGAAAAAAGGCAGCCTGTCGATTGCTACAACTCACACCCAGGCGCGCTATGCCTTGCCGCAGGTGATTGAAACTTTTATTAAACGCTATCCGGATGTGTCGCTGCACATGCATCAGGGTACGCCCATGCAAATTGCGGAAATGGCCGCCGATGGCAGCGTTGATTTTGCGGTCGCCACCGAGGCGCTGGAGCTGTTTAGCGACCTGATAATGATGCCGTGCTATAAGTGGAACCGCTGCATCATCGTGCCGAAAGATCATGCGCTGGCACAGCTGTCAGAACTGACGCTGGCCGACGTTGCTGCGCACCCCATTGTGACCTATGTATTTGGTTTTACCGGCCGCTCCAAGCTGGACGAGGCGTTTATCGATCATGGTCTGACACCGAGAGTGGTGTTCACCGCAACCGACGCCGACGTCATTAAAACCTATGTGCGGCTGGGCCTTGGCATCGGCATCGTCGCGAAAATGGCTTACGATGAAAAACTCGACGATGACCTGGTCGCACTTAGCGCGGCGCATCTGTTCACCCCCAGCGTGACTAAAATCGGTTTTCGTCGCGGCACTTTTTTACGCGGCTATATGTATGAATTTATCGAGCTGTTTGCCCCGCATCTTACCCATGACGTAGTTGAAGAGGCTTACCAGCGGCAAACGCGAGTAGAGCTGGAAGAACTGTTCGGCCATATTGAGTTACCGGTTTATTAGGCGATAAGGCGATAAGGCGATAAGGCGTACTAGTACTCCAACATTTTTATATTGATGTATATTTAATGTATTCTCTCAAGTATATTTGGCAATTAATTGAGAACTGGAAGAATAGCA
>RCMY010000933.1_pt1 | contig 28050 bp, 29 predicted proteins | sample 2041341 | NCBI WGS metagenome assembly RCMY01 (sample SAMN09708234, study PRJNA481090) | Marine sediment metagenome, whole genome shotgun sequencing project.
GGCCTGCAATTCCTTGATCTTATTCAGGAAGGCAACATCGGCCTGATGAAAGCTGTGGATAAATTCGAATACCGCCGTGGCTATAAATTCTCGACCTACGCGACATGGTGGATCCGTCAGGCGATCACGCGTTCTATCGCAGATCAGGCGCGCACCATCCGTATTCCGGTGCACATGATCGAGACGATCAACAAGCTGGTGCGCACAGGCCGCCAGATGCTGCACGAAATCGGCCGCGAGCCGACACCCGAGGAATTGGCCGAAAAGCTGCAAATGCCGCTTGAGAAGGTCCGCAAGGTGATGAAAATCGCCAAGGAGCCGATTTCGCTTGAGACGCCGATTGGTGACGAGGAAGACAGCCAGCTGGGCGATTTCATCGAGGACAAGAATGCCGTGCTGCCCTTGGACAGCGCCATTCAGGAAAACCTCAAGGAAACCACCACGCGGGTTCTGGCATCACTTACCCCACGCGAGGAACGTGTTTTGCGGATGCGCTTCGGTATCGGCATGAACACCGACCACACATTGGAAGAAGTCGGCCAGCAGTTCAGCGTTACGCGCGAACGTATTCGCCAGATCGAAGCCAAGGCACTGCGCAAGCTCAAGCACCCAAGCCGGTCGCGCAAGCTGCGGTCTTTCCTGGATCAGTAAACCAGAAACAGTGATTTTTTACGAAGAGGGGCGGAGTGATTACTCCGCCCCTTTTTTGCTTTCACAAACATTCTGGACCGGCGGGCAAAGCGTTGGTCACTTAGCTGTGATTGGGCGATCGGCAATGCGTACCTATCTTATATAGATAGGCTATAAAAAGGAGTATTCGACATGCGTTTAATTCTCGCGGCAGCGATTAGTGCAACGATCCCCTTTGCGGCCAGCGCGCGAAACTATGAGGCGGTCAACGGTTTGGATGTGATTGCTTTGGCTGGATCAAGCTTTGAGGTGATTGAAAAATACGGCGAAGGCCCGCGTGGCATTTGGTGTGCAGCGGCAAGCTATGCGCTGAACCAAGTAGGTGCCTCAAACGCTGCGCGGATGTATATCAAAACCCCGCGCGGCCCGTCAGTCAGTGGTGCCGGTCGCACCGGTGTAGTGTTTACATTTGATCCGAACGATCTTCCTTCGCCACCACGAAAATCCTATTCTGTCGGTGTTGATCAGCAAAGCATTGGGCTTACGGCAGGTCATGCAATCCAATTTTGCAGAGACAACATCATTGAGTTGAACAGGTTTTAGCCCTTGGAGGATGTGATGAAACGGTATTTTATAGGGGCCCTTTTGGCCGCATTTATTTCGGAACCATTGATGGCGCAAGGCTATACGCAGCGCAACAGGCTTACCTTTACACCACTGGAAAATGGCGTGCGGATCGAAGGTGAAACAGGTCACGGCGCGCGCGGTACGTGGTGTGCCGCCGCTGACTATGCGCGTGAAAAGCTTGGCGCGCGGGGCTATCAGGATATTTACGTGAGCGAACCGCGCGTCCGTGGTTTAGGCAAGCCGAACGCCGTGTCCTTTACCCTTGATCCCACGGGTCTGATGGCATCTGACGTCTTCATTGTGGGCACTTCCCTAAGCCGCAAGGGTGCAAGGTTATCTGTTGATCACGCGTTGACCTTTTGTGCAGACTTCCGTCTGCCGAACCGTTAGGCCGCAGTTGTCTGCCCCTAAGTATGGTTCTAATCTGCCTATATGATTACAGAGTTTCAGATTTCTACCAAGGGCCAAGGGCTGTACGAGTTTACCCGTGATGTTGAGCGTTGGTTGAACAGTCAGTCGGATGGCTTGCTGACCCTGATGGTGCGCCACACCTCGGCTTCATTACTTATTCAGGAAAATGCCGACCCGGATGTTCAGAGTGATTTATTGGCGTTCTTCAATCGTGCCGTGCCACGTTGCGACCATCCCTCAATGGCATATTTGACCCATACGTTAGAAGGGTCTGACGACATGCCAGCCCATATTAAAGCGGCGATGCTACCAATCAATCTGAGCATCCCTGTACATGACGGGGCGATGATGCTGGGCACGTGGCAGGGAATCTATCTGTTCGAACACCGCGACGCGCCACAAGTCAGGCGCATCGCGGCACATTTTGGTGTTTCCTAGCCGACTGGCATCAGGTGGATCTCGCGAACTGCGACATGGGCTGGGGCTTCAAGCGCGTGCATCACGGCCGACGCAACATCATCTGGCTGCAGTTTGTCTGGCTTTGCCTCATCAAAAAAGGCGGTGTTGACCATGCCGGGCGACACCACCATGCATCTGCCACCCCATTCGGCCATCTCGTCCGCTAAATTGCCAGCAAAGCCGTGGATAAAGAATTTGGTCGCGCCATAGATCGACCCTTTGATATGGCGACGCCCCGCTGCCGATCCGGTGACCACATATTGTCCGGTCGTCTTACGCAGGTACGGCATAGCGGCGTGGGCTGTGTACAGCGCCCCCATCACATTTAAATCAACCATTGCTTTCCAATCCTCGGGGTCGCCCTTTTCTGTGCCGCCTTGCGACGTTCCCCGACCGGCATTGGCAAAAACTGCATCCACTGACCCGAATTTTGCGGCCAATTTATCCAACGCATTCTTTTGCGCCTCATAAGAGGTTGCATCACCGGGAAGGGCAATTGCCTGCGCGCCGATTTCTGCAACCAGCGCGTTCAGCTTATCCTCGCTGCGCGCGAACAGCCCGACATTCCAACCTGCCGCCGCTGCTGCTTTGGCTGTTGCAGCCCCGATGCCGCTCGATGCGCCTGTAATAAAAAGGGTTTTGGCCACAATAATCTCCTGCAGGTCTGTTTCAATCATGGTCTAACGCACAGACCACCTGTTGGGTTCATGCCACTTTCGCAAACACAACATCTAGAGGCACATTTCGCCTCTACCCAAAACTTCGCGGGTATCCTATAGTTTTAGCCAAGAGAGCGAATAGCTCCACTATTGAGGCAGATCAGATAATAAAGGGGACCGGCCATGCGCTGCCCGTTTTGCGGAAATATCGATACCCAAGTTAAAGACAGCCGCCCGGCCGAGGATCACGTATCCATCCGCCGCCGTCGTTTTTGCCCGGCCTGTGGTGGCCGTTTCACAACCTATGAGCGTGTGCAGTTGCGCGATCTCGTGGTCATCAAAAGCTCTGGCAAACGCGAAGACTTTGACCGCGACAAGCTTGAACGCTCGATCCGTATTTCGATGCAAAAGCGCCCGATTGATCCCGAGCGTATCGATCAGATGATTTCGGGTATCGTACGGCGTCTGGAAAGCATGGGCGAAACCGACATCGGTTCCAAACAGATCGGTGAAATCGTGATGGAGGCCTTGGCCCGCATCGATACGGTCGCCTACGTGCGGTTCGCAAGCGTGTACAAAAACTTCCAAGCGGCGGATGATTTCGACAAGTTTGTCCAAGAGCTGCGCCCTGAAGTTCCACCGGAAGAGTGACGCTCAAGGCCGACACCCGCTTTATGGCGCTTGCCCTGTCGTTGGGCAAAAGGGGCGAGGGAGCCGTCTGGCCCAACCCTGCCGTTGGATGTGTCATTGTGCAAGGCGACCGTATCGTGGGGCGCGGCTGGACCCAACCCGGTGGTCGGCCCCATGCAGAGACCGAAGCCTTGCGGCAAGCGGGCACAGCGGCCAAGGGTTCGACGGCCTATGTCACGCTTGAACCTTGTGCGCATACCGGCAGAACGCCGCCCTGCGCACAGGCATTGATTGATGCGCAGGTAGCGCGTGTTGTGATTGCCTGCACCGATACCGACCCACGCGTTAGCGGTCAGGGAATTGCACAGTTAAAGTCCGCAGGCATCACCGTCGAGGTTGGTTTGGCCGAAGCGCAAGCTCGCGCCGATCATGCCGGTTTCTTCTCCAAGGTCGATCATGGCCGCCCAATGGTCACCCTCAAACTGGCCAGCAGTTTTGACGGGCGTATTGCAACGGCTACGGGCGAAAGCCAGTGGATCACGGCAGGCCCGGCCCGCCGTTTGGTACATGCAATGCGCGCACGCCATGATGCGGTGATAGTGGGCGGCGGCACGGCCCGCAAAGACGATCCCAGCCTGAACATCCGCGACCTCGGCTTCGCGCGTCAACCTGCGCGGGTTGTGATCAGCAGGCATCTAGATTTGCCCTTGGGCGGCAAGCTTGCGCAGACGGCAGCACAGACACCGCTTTTACTGTGCCACGCCCGCACCGCCGACCAGCAGTTGGTTAAAACATGGCGCGATATCGGTGCGACGCTAATCCCCTGCGCCACCCACGCTGGACAAATCGATCCACACGATCTCTTGGAGAATCTGGGCACCCACGGCCTGACCCGCATTTTCTGCGAGGGCGGCGGAGGGCTTGCCGCCACGCTTCTGAAATCAGGGCTGGTAGACCGTCTTGTGGGCTTCACGGCTGGTGTCACTATTGGCTCTGACGGGATCCCATCCATCGGGCCGCTCGGCATCCGGCACCTCGCCAATGCCCCTCGTTTCAATCTACAGTCCACCCAGGCAATCGGCCCGGATGTTCTTCACATCTGGGTTCGAAGCTAATCTTTCTATTACAAATGGTCAGCAATCCCGGGGCTGGTCCCCGGATTCAGAAATCATCCCTTGCGCCACAAATGTGCTTGGCTGGCAAAGGCCCCCTGTAATTTGGCCAGCAGCCGGTTTGCCATACCCGGATGCGGGACACCCCCGTCTCGCAACCGCTCTACGACCACCTCGACAGGGCAGGCGCTGCCACTGTGCGGGTCAAAATAGCGCGGATAATCAATCAAGGCGGCATATACCAACCCTTCGATGGTAAGATCAGCACGCCGACGTGGTGGCACATCGCCGCGATCGTCGGTCAGTCCCCAGCCCGCATAAAACGGCGCGCCCAATGTGACGACATGAACCCCACGCACCAAGGCTTCGAACCCTAAAAGGGATGTCATCGTCCACACTTCGTCAACATGGGTTAGAATGGCGATGGGGTCAGCATGGCTCAAGACAACATCTGCCAATTCAGCTGCATCGACCCCACCGCCGCGCAATCCCGCCTCAACATCAGGGTGCGGCTTGTACAGGATCGCGGCATCGGGGTTTGCCGCCCGCGCAGCCTGCAACAGGCCAAGGTTGGTTGAAACTTCATCTGTACCAGTCTTGATTGATGCATCATCTTCGACCTGTCCGGGCACCAGAATGCGCCGCCCTTCCGGCAGATTTTCCAGTTCGGCTGTTCCTCCAAGGTTGTATTTGCTCAACCCGCCTTGGCGTAGGACAGTGATCAGCCGTTCCGCGCGCTGCCGTTGGTCCGGCCGCAAAATTTGCCGTGTCTCGATCCACTTTTCCAGACGACTGGGCTGGCGGGGATCATAGTAAATACCCAGATCATCGCAGACCAGCGACAAGGGCGGGATCAGATCGGCCCCCAGACCGCGTGACCGCAAGAACCCGTCTTCGACCCTTAAGGCATCGCCATGGCCGATGTCGGCCTTGCCAGCCCAAACCATCCAAGGCTTGCCTGCATTGCGTGCGCGGGCGGGATCGTCTTCGAACACCACAGGAGACCAAGCGCCAAAAAAGCGTTGCAAGGGCCGGCGTTTCCACATCCGCATGGCAGAGGCAGTCCAGCCTTGGTGATCCTCACGCCATGCGCGGGTCTTTGCGGCCAAGGCTTCGATTGTGGTTTCCAGATCGCACAACTGATCGCGGTGCGGGTCGTACCATATGGGATACAGGATCATCGCAGCGGCAAAAATCTGGGCGCGAGTCAACTTGCGTTGACGGCGTTGAACCGGGAATTCGTCATCTGTCAGGCCCCAGCCGGCATAAAACGGCTGCCCAAAGACGCGGGGTTTATGACCGGCAAAGATCGCCTCGAACCCCATTTGCGACGACACGGTATAAACGCGCACAGCCCCCTCGAACAGTGTCCACGGGCTGACGGGATCGGTCAACAGCGTGATCCGGTCGTTGGTGTCATCCGGCCCGAAGTGGCCTGCACGGTAGCCTTTTGCCGTCTCGGGGTGGGTTTTGATTAGTATGCGGGCACCGGGGTTTTCCTGTTGGGCAAACACCAGCATTTCCAGAAAATGGGACCGATCCGCGCCGGATGCCGTCACCGACGCATCACCACGGGTTTGATCGATCACCAACACATAGCCTGGGTCAGGTGCTGATGCGTCTGTGTCAAACCCAGTATACTTTGTCAGATGCGCCTCGATTATGCGGGCAATACAGCCCCGCGCACGGTTTAACAGTGCGGTGTCGTCCAGCGGATGTGTGGCCAGCAAGGTTTCCAGATCAGAGGGGCGAGAGGGGTCAAAATGCGCGCCTTTGCTGTCAATCAGCAGCCCCAACGGTGGCTCACCTTCGCGGCCGGGGAAAAGCGATCGCAGCATCGCGTCTTCGATCCGCACGACGGGCACATCGCGTTTGTCAGCAATGGCAAGGCCCCGATGCGCAGTTGGCGAATTGCCCCAGACCGCGACCGCATCACCCGTGCGGGGCAGGCCAAGATGGATGGAGTGACCGGATAGCTGCAAGATCCGTCTCACGCGTTTTTGCGTCAGAAAACCGCCGCTATACACGAAAAGCCGCCGGTCCTTTTCAGGTCCGGCGGCTGGGGTATTATATGTCTCAGGCCCTAAAGCCATTTTTGCGATCAGTTTGTCGTGGCAAGAGAGCTAATGCTGTTTAGCGAACTTGCCGAACCGGTGATCGAGGAGATGACCTTGCTCCACTGGGTGAAGGGGGCTTCGGTGACATAAAGCGTGTCGCCATCGCGGATCACGAAATCACGGGCCATGAACATGCCGTTGGGTTTGGTCAGATCCAGCACATAGACAAGACGCTGCGCCCCTTGCAAATCATTGCGGCCCAGAACCTGCTCTACGACTTCCGGGGCTTCATTGCGGAAAATAAAGACACCTGTGGGGTCAGCCGTGCCTGCGTTCAGGCCGCCAACTTGTGCGATGCCTTCTAGCGCGGAAAGGTTCTGCGATTCAAACTTGACCTTTTGCTGTGACCCAGTTGCACCAAGGGCAGTGAAGGACCGCGTGTCTTCTTCAACCAGAATACGGTCGTCACCGCGCAATGCGATGTCGAGCTCGGGGTGCTGATACAGGTCTTCGAACCAGATCTTGCCGCGCTGTCCGCCACGCAGAACAGTGACTAGTGCAATTTCGGGCGTGATCGACACACCACCGGCACGTGCCAGCATGGTCGACAACGTCCGCGTCGGACGCTCGATCGCATAAACGCCTTGCGCCCCGACAGACCCGACCAAAGATACAGTGGCACCGTCGCCTGCAACGCGCCGTACTTGCACCTGCGGGTCCGGTGTCTGTTCCGACAAACGTTGGGTGATGATGCGGCGTATGGCTTCGGGGGAATTGCCTGCTGCCTTGATGCGCCCTGCATAGGGCACAAAGATAAAGCCCGCACCGTCCACCTGGACTTCTTCTAGTTGGGTCGCGTTGCTTGCCTCACCCGCCAGCAAACCGTCATCGACGTTTTCCCAGATCGTCAGACCCAAGGTGTCGCCTGCGCTGATTGTGTCAGAGCCAAGTTGCCCCGCGTTGATAAAAGATTGGCTGAAACCCAATGCAGGGGTCACGGCTGTCGCACGAGACACGCGATCGTTGACTTCAACAATGAAAGCGTCGCCTTCGCGCTGGACGGAGCCCGAGTAAATTTGGCGTTTATTTGGGCCAACATGCGGCAAACCACATGATGACACTACGGCAACAGCCGCAAGAACTGCGATGGGACGCGCCCACCGGAAAGGTACGGATTTCACTGCCCGGTCTCCTCGACCTATTCAAACTCTGCCTCGAATTCGCCGATTGTTTCGACGTAATTCCCGTCAGGCTAGCGCAGTTCGGATTAAAAAGCTACCGATTGAAAGGGATTAGCTTAGGTTACGGCACGCAACTGTTGCCGTGGTGCCGCGGTGCCTTGTTCAAGCGCGTCATACGGGTCATCAGATGCCAGCATCATATCGACCACTTGCCGCAACAATTGCGTGCGCGCGCGGGTGGCGTAAAACCCGCCAGGAAGCTGCGATGTTTCCAGCAAATAGCGCCGATAGTCCTTGTAGGCCTTATTGTCAGGGCGCGCTGCGGCGGCAAAGAAATCTGCCAGCGGTTGATCGGACACGAATTCCGGCTTGGCATAGACCGCGCGGCCAAACACCTTGAGCGGAATCCCGCGCCACAGCACTTGTTGGCCTGCGGTTGAATTTACCGTCACCGCTGTGCGGGCATCGTTCAAAAGCTGCGCCAACTTGCCACCCCGCACAAAGTGCACGCGGTCTGACACGCCCAATTCCTTGGCGATGCGTTTGATGTCGCGGCGCACGGGCACACGTCCATCTTCTAGCGGATGCGCTTTGACGACCAGATGGTGATGGCGCGGCGCGCCTTTGGCGAACCCTTCAAGCACGACACGCAGAAAGTCCGACATGGTCTCAAACGGCGAGTGTTCCTGAAACGAGCTGTCGTGTTCCAGCTGCAAGAGCGCCAGATGATAGGGAAAGCCACCCAACCGGATGCGCAAGGTTGCAATCAACCGATCTAGTGCAAGGGCGGGCATCAGCAATAGACGTTTGACGTAAAGGCTGAATTCCTTGGTCACAGGGATGCTGCGATGGGGACGGAAATTGCGGTAATCGCCATTCCGAAACAGAATGAACCAATGGTACAATGCACCATAGAAAATATGCTGGCGCATGTCGCCCCAATGGCCGGGGGGCAAAGGGGCCTCCATATCGGAGTTGGCGAGTGCGGTTTGCATCTGCTCGATCGACATGTCCATCAGGCGCGAATTGCCGTTTGACCCGCCCCGCTCGTAGGTGACCCAATAGGGCCGCATATAGCCTTCTTCGAACACATGCACCGTCAGGCCACGCGCTTTGGCTTCGACGACGGCTTGGGCGTGAATGGCCCGCGTGTCGCCATACAGTACAATATCAGTGACACCCTTTTCAGCGAGCAGCGCAACAAAGGTGTCTTTCCACGCGTCAGTCTGGCCCCGAAAGGGGATATAGCTGGACGGATGAAACCAAAATGCGCGATCGCCCGCGTTAAAGCCCACACGCCACACATCGGCCCCGGCACGCCGAAGCATCTTGCCCAATCTGTTAAAGAAAGGGCCATGCGGTCCTTGCAGAAACAGGAAGACCCGTTGGGGGGCGGTGGCGGAATTCATGTCTAGCTTCCGGTTCATTCTGATCAAAGCGTAAAAAATCACGCGATCCGGGCGAATTTAAGGCGCGGGTGCGGACTTGTCATGGTCGGGGCGGCGGTCTAACTCCTTGGGGGATACATGAAAGGGCTGCGCATGTTTACAGGAATTATCACAGACATTGGAAAGATCGCAACGCTTGCACAAGAAGGTGACCTGCGCGCGCGGATCGAAACGGGTTATGATACCAGCCGGATCGACATGGGCGCGTCCATCGCCAGCGACGGGGTGTGCCTGACGGTCGTTGATTTGGGGCCCAACTGGTACGAGGTGCAGATCAGCGCCGAAACGGTCGAGAAAACCAACCTTGGCAATTGGAAGCTGGGCCAGCGCCTGAACCTTGAGCGGGCGCTAAAGGTCGGCGATGAACTGGGCGGCCACATCGTATCGGGTCATGTGGATGGCGTGGCCGAAGTGATCGCCATGCACGACGAAGGCGACAGCACCCGCGTCACCTTGCGCGCGCCGCTAAATCTTGCCCGGTTCATTGCACCCAAAGGATCGGTTGCGTTGAATGGCACGTCCCTGACCGTAAACGAGGTCAACGGCTGTGATTTCGGCATCAACTTTATTCCCCACACCAAAGAAGTGACAACATGGGGCGACGTGGCCGTGGGCGACCGCATAAACCTAGAGATTGATACGTTGGCCCGCTATGTCGCGCGGTTGGCTGAAATGCCATGATCGCAGTCATCGGCCACAACAATGGCCCCAGCATGGAGGTCGGTCACAAATGGCGGTCTTTCCAATGGCAAAAAGCGCGAGAAGCCGCGATGCCAAAGTCGATTCCGTTAATGGTGGTCAAGATGCGCGTCAAACGGGCGCGTGAACTGGGCTTGGATTACAAGGCATACGCCGCGATCCGACAGGCCACAGGGCGCGATATCTTGGCACTGCTGTTTTCAAGCAATGCATTGCGGGTTGTGCGTGCGGATGCGCCGCAGATCCCCATGCGAGAGGCCGAGGTTCTGAATGCAGTACAGGGCGCGCAAAAGCTGGCGTTGGTGTACCGCCCATTGGACCCGACTACGATTGGCGCTGCGAACCCTATTTTGGACTTTGTCGGGCAGGCCCCAAAATTTACCGACAGTTGGTCCGATATGCGCAATCATCTGAGCGGTGCCGTGCAGGGGCGCAAGCTGGTTGGCGATCAGGTCCTTATCATCGGCGATACCGCGATCGAACGGGACTGGTCTGCCGCGAGTAAGGCCGCAGGTTACCTTGAGGCGGGGCGGTATTTTGGCGCAGGGGTCTAACGGCAGGCGATTGCGTTCAAATGACGTTGCGGGATTGAGTTTATTTAGCAAAATGAAGCTGGGCCGCGGGTGTCCGCGCTCTGGCAAAGTGGTGTGTGGTGGGCTATGTGCCACAGCAAGTGATACAAGAGGAACGCCCCATGCAATTTGAAACGCCCGGCCCAGTTGAAGCTGAATTGTCATCGGCAATTTCCCCCATAGAAGACATCATCGAAGAGGCCCGTCAGGGTCGCATGTTTGTGTTGGTGGATCACGAAGACCGCGAGAATGAGGGCGATCTGGTCATTCCGGCGCAATTTGCAGATGCGGATGCCATCAATTTTATGGCTACCCACGGGCGCGGATTGATCTGCTTGCCGATGACCGAACGGCGGATCGCCAAGCTGGGCTTGCCGATGATGGCTGTCAATAACTCGGCCCGTCACGAAACAGCGTTTACCGTTTCGATTGAAGCCCGCGAAGGGGTGACAACCGGCATTTCCGCAGCCGACCGTGCGTTGACTGTAAAGGTGGCAATTGACGAAAGCATGGGCCACGCAGACATAGCCACACCGGGTCATGTTTTCCCACTGCGGGCGCGAGACGGTGGCGTGCTGATACGTGCAGGCCATACAGAAGCCGCCGTTGATATTTCGCGGCTTGCCGGGCTGCACCCGTCGGGCGTCATCTGCGAGATCATGAAAGAAGACGGCACCATGGCACGGCTGCCCGATCTGGTGGCATTCTGCAAAGACCACGACATGAAGATCGGCACGATCAGCGATTTGATTGCCTATCGTCACAAGCATGACAACCTGTTGGTCGAACGCACCAGCCGCACGGTGACATCGGCATATGGCGGCGACTGGAAAATGCAGATATTTACCGACGAGATCAGCGGAACTGACCATGTGGTCCTTTCCAAGGGTGATTTGACCACGAACGCCCCTGTCTTGGTCCGCACGCATGCTATTAACGCGCTCGAGGATATTCTGGGCCTTGGTCCTAGCCCCGCAGACGAATTGCCCCGCGCCATGCAGATCATCGCAGATGAAGGGCGCGGTGCCGTGCTGCTATTTCGCGATCCTGATCCACGCCTACGGTTCCAAGACGAGGAAGACGAGCGCCCGCGCACCATCAAGCGCACTGGCTTGGGCTCGCAGATCATGTCAACGCTTGGGTTGCACGAACTGGTTTTGCTAACGGATAACCCTGATACGCGCTATTTAGGTTTGGACGCTTACGGCCTTAGCATCGTGGGCACGCGTCCCATCACAACGGAGTAATCCCCATGGCTGCTACAAATCATACCACATTGGTCACGCCGCATTTTGACAAGCCAGTTAAGGTTTTGATCGTTTTGTCGCCCTATTATTCCGACATCGCCGATGGGTTGCTAAAAGGGGCCAAGGCCGAATTGGAAGCTGCAGGCGTCGAATGGGACGTGGTCGAAATGCCCGGTGCGTTAGAAATTCCGACCGCGATTGGCATCTCGGACCGCAAAAGCAATTTTGACGGGTATGTGGCGCTGGGCTGTGTGATCCGCGGCGAAACAACCCATTACGAGACAGTGTGCAATGACAGCAGCCGTGCGTTGCAATTGCTAGGCTTGCAAGGGCTGTGCATCGGCAATGGCATCCTGACCGTGGAAAATCACAAACAGGCAGCGGTACGTTCCGATCCGGCGGGGCAAAACAAGGGGGGTGGCGCTGCGGCTGCGGCCTTGCATCTGATCGCGCTCGCCCGTAAGTGGGGCGAAATTCGCAAAGACATCGGTTTCAAGCCGCGATCAGAAGAATATCTGATGGCGGGCGACAATGACGGACCCACAATAGCATGACACCCTCGGCCGGCCTTTCGGGCAATCAAAAACGTAAGATGAAATCAGCCTCGCGGCTATACGCGGTGCAGGCGCTGTTCCAGATGGAACATTCATCGCAAAGCTACGACACCGTTAAGGTCGAGTTCCTGAACCACCGTTTCGGGGCGACCTATGATGGCGAGGAAATGATTGATGGCGATATCAGCCATTTTTCCCATGTCCTTGAAACGGCTGTGAATTATCAGGCGGCGATTGACCAGTTGACGGATCGCGCCTTGGTGGCGAAATGGCCGATTGCGCGTATCGACCCCACATTGCGTGCTCTGTTCCGGGCAGCAGGGGCCGAATTGCGCGACCATGACACACCACCAAAGGTCGTTATTACCGAATACGTGGATGTGGCGCGCGCTTTTTTCGAAGGCAGCGACGAGCCGAAGTTCGTGAACGCAGTTCTGGACCACATGGCCCGCGAATCCCGTCCCGAGGCGTTCTAAGAAATATCGTGAAAACCGGGACAGGCGCTAAATTTTGGCGCTTGCATAGTGTGACGGAACCACCACTGCCGTACCGTTGTATATTCCCGAGGACCTGTATGTACAGGTGGGCGCCAGGTAAAAGAACCAGGGTTCAAACAGAGCCAGCTCCCTCGGATTTGCTTAAGGCCACTGGAATGTAACTTTTACAAACAGGGCAGAACCGTCACCATTAACAGGTAGGCTTGGACCGGCTCCACGACAAGGGGCTATCTTAGCTGCCGTCAGGTTTTTCTACAAAGCGATAGCGTTCCAGTTCTTCGGGCAGCAACACATAGATTTCATCGGGCGGTGTCACCAGCGCATGCTGCATGACCAGCGGATCAATGCCCATGTCATCAAGAAATCTCATCACCTCTCCCTGGCCCCGCTGAATGTCTTCTACAGCGATAAAAGCGGGCAATAACGTGCTCTCCCCGAAATAATGCTGGTGCACGCCGACTGAGGCATCATCAGGGATCGTGCGACCGGTGCCAGCGGCCAGCAGATAAGGGCAGGCGGAATAGCAGATATCACCGGACCGAAGTGCAGTGGTCAGATCGGCAGTGCGCAGATAGCGCCCCAGTAGCAGCGCGTCCTGCACTGATCCACCGGGGGAATTCAGAATCACGCCCTCGGGCTTGGGGTCAAGCTCAGCCAACTGCTTTTCGATGCGTTCTGCGTCGCCCTGCTCAATGCCGCCTTCCAGCAGTGCCCTTTGCCCGCCTTCAACGACCGTCAGGGTCAATCTTTCGGGCAGGGGCGTTGTGGGCATCGGTTGGCCCCCGGGTGGCGCACGGTCAGGCCGGAAACGTCGGGTTTGGTCGCCGGGACGCACCGGATCGGTTAATTCAGGCGCACGTGGGCCGAAACTGGGCAGGCGCAGGCCATCGCGCAGATCGCCCCAGAACAGCAACCCTGCCAATCCCAGTTGAAACAGCAGCACCCAGACCAGCACTCTGCCGACGGGGTTGCGTTTGGGGGCGTCCGTTGTGTCGCTCATGTTGATTTCAGGGGCGTTACGCGTGGTGAGTTTTCGGCTGCTACCGATGCGGCGTTAGGACCTTTCATCGACGCATCCACGTCACGCATCGCGTTTACAGCGGCCCGCAGTTCCGCCAGCGTCAAGGTCTCCTCGATCGAGGTGCCTTCGCGCCCCTCGCGGATCGCCCCGTGGGTGATGGCCAAGATGAACACCAAAACGCCAGGCAACAGGTCAATAGCTATCGCACCAGCCCAAGACGGCACAAAATTGCGGGCGTATTTGATCACCGCATCGGCGCTTGAAATCGGGGTATAGGTGGTCTCGGTCGGGGGTGGCATGGCCAGCACAGCTTGCGCTGCGCGCTCCAATGTTGTGGCGCGTTGGGCGAGCACCTCAAGCACCGAAGTGATGGTCGACGCCTGATTGCCGCGCGATTCCGCTGACCCGCCATCCAATTCTGGCAAAACCACAGAAGCCGACAAATCCTGCGCCGCACGTTCCACCAATGAGGCGACGGAAAGCTGGCGCAGCTGGGTAATCAAACCGGCAAGCCGCACGGCTTGCTCCGAAAACTCCACTGACCGTGCCTCTACCGGACCGGGTTCGACCGTAAGGGCACGCATCCGGCTCAGCAGTTGGTTGCCTTCGACAAATGCGGCATCGACCAAGGGGGTCTGGGTTGCGATCTGGGCCTCAAGCCCTGCCAGTTCCGAAGATTTTTGACGCAGTACACGAAACACGGCACCACGTCCCGCAAGGCCGGACAAGCCGCCGGTCGCCTCTTGTTCGCTCAGATCCTCAAAGCTTTGACGCACGCGGGTAACATCGCGTTCCAACCCTTGGGCTGACAACGCAATCTCGTGAGCATGTTCCAGTGATCCTTGGTAATCCTGAACCGTCACGGCAAGGTGTTGTTCCACCGCCGCCGACCCCGCAAGTGCGGCCGCATTCAGCCAGCTCGACATCGCGATGATCGCCAGTGATCCAAGGGCCATGGCACCTAATAATCCAGTCCGCGCCCGCGCGCCGCGCACCGCAGGAAAGAGGCGCAACATATAGGACCAGAACACAAAAATACCGACTGACACGGCGATTGAATAGGCAATTGCCGCAAATGCCGACATCGCTCCGTTGTCATCCAGCAACGACGACACGCCCAGATAGGTATAGATACCCGAGGCGACAGCCAGAACGCCCAAGGCCGTGCCTGAAAAGGCATCCAGCCAGCTCAAATGCCCTTCCAGTTCGCGGGCATAGCGTGCGCCACGTTGGTGCTGATTGCCGTGCGTTGTATCGTCTGTCATGAATCGACCCCTTGCCCTACCGATCCAAAGATAGGGCCGCGCAGCAAAATAACCAAGGTGCTAGGTCGGGGCTTGCCTCATGTTCACGTATTGTTCATAAATGCAGGCATGATACTCGACGATCCCAAACCCCTGCAGCCCGGCCAAATTCTAGCGCGCGGCGTGGCGCGCCACCTGTCGGCGCTTGGGTTTGTCTGTGTCGAGGAACTGGTGCCTGCGCGTGGATTGCGTGTTGATGTGATGGCCCTTGGCCCCAAAGGCGACATCTGGATTGTCGAATGCAAATCAAGCCGCGCCGATTTCATGACAGACAGCAAATGGCAGGGCTATCTTGAATGGGCCGATCGCTTTTTCTGGGCCGTTGACGCAGATTTCGACACCGATCTTCTGCCGGGCCACTCGGGTTTGATCATCGCTGACGGTTACGGTGCCGAAGTTTTGCGCATGGGCGAAGAAACCCGCCTTGCCGCTGCACGCCGCAAGGTCATGACCCATAAATTCGCAACCCACGCGGCACGCAGGCTACACTATTTACGTGATCCGCATCTGACCCAGCATTGGGACTGAACCCTTATTTCCAAAGGGATCTAGATCTCGGGGGGCCGCGCCTTGGCGTGGTGGGGGCCGGCCCCTTTAACCCACTATCAAAAAACTTAGCGCTTTTTACTTGCGTTTTTACCCGCGCGATGCGCTGCAGCCATGATTTCTTCGGCAATCTCTACAGCCTCGTCGGGCGTAAAATCCATCGGGATTTCAATGCCGCCATCGGCTTCGATAAAAAGCCGGACCATGCCTGAGTCGGTCGGGCCGATTTGCAGGTTTGCTTCGATGTCGCGTTCAGTGTCGATACCCATAGGTCCCTCCGAAATGATGTCGCCAGCGTTAGCGTGGGCGCAGATGAAAGGCAAGTTTGACCAGACACCCGATGAGGCGAACAATTTAAATTCGCGCGTCTTAGGGTATTGCAATCTTTTTGCTTGGACGTTAGATCGGCGCAAGTGCCGCCTTAGCTCAGTTGGTTAGAGCGCCTGATTGTGGATCAGGAGGTCCCTGGTTCGAGACCAGGAGGTGGTACCATTATTCCCCCTCAAACGAACCCCTACTTTAGATCGACCGTTTGGCGTAACGCGCCGCTGGTCCTGTCAAAAATCAATATCTGGTTTTCGTTCGTCACAACTGCATACCAATCCGGCCCTTGGGTGAATGCCGTGGCCTTTTCACCGCTCGGCAAGACAATTACATTCGGCAAATCCGGCGCTTTGCTCGAGAAGCGGATGACAAGCAGGCCAATCACGACTAGAAGGCCGCAAATCATAGTGGCGGTTAGCACCGTCACCAGCCTTCGCAGGAACTTGATGTTTGGGGGCTCGGAAGGATCAGTCATGTCGCACCGCCGTATCAGTTTTGTCATCGCGGACACACCGCCGCCGCGTCTTGATAAGGCGCTTGCCCGCGATGTGCCAGAGGACGCGAACCTGTCGCGCACACGCTTGCTAAGGCTGATTACCAATGGTGCAGTTCAGATCGACAATTCAGTGGTGACAGATCCACGTGCCCGCGTGGTCGAAGGTCAAGAAATCACGATTGACGTCGAAGAGGCCGAAGAAAGCCACATCGCCCCCGAATCAATCCCGCTTGAGGTGATTTTCGAGGATTCTGATCTGATCGTTATCAACAAACCTGCGGGGATGGTGGTGCATCCCGCGCCGGGCAGCCCGTCTGGCACCTTGGTTAACGCACTCCTGGCGCACTGCGGCGATGACCTGTCCGGCGTTGGCGGCATGAAGCGCCCCGGTATCGTCCACCGCATAGACAAGGACACATCGGGCCTTTTGGTCGTGGCGAAGTCTGATGCGGCCCATCACGGGCTTGCCAAACAATTCGAGAAACACACGGTAGAACGGTATTATCAGGCACTCGTTTATGGCGTGCCCGACGCCAATGACCCGCGCCTGCGCGGCATCAAGGGGGCCAGTTTTGAACCCGGTAATATCCTGAAAATGACCACACAACTGGCGCGACACCGCACGGATCGGCAGCGTCAGGCGGTTCTGTTCCAAGGTGGCCGCCACGCAGTTACGCGTGCGCGGACGATCAACCGTTTCGGCACGCCACCCGTCCTTGCCTTGATGGAATGTTGGCTGGAAACCGGTCGCACCCATCAGATTCGTGTTCACATGGCCCATGCCGGGCATTCGCTGGTTGGCGATCCGACTTATGGCGGTAAACGAAAATTGCCCAAGGCGGCATTGCCTGAAATCGCATCAGACGCGGTAAGGGCCTTTCCACGTCAGGCGCTCCATGCTGCCGTTTTGGGGTTCGAACACCCGGTGACTGGCGAAATGGTCCGGTTTGAGGCCCCATTGCCGCGCGATATGACGGATTTGCTTGAGTTGGTGGGGCTTGCGCAGGCGTAATCGGTCACAAACTGCACGACCGTGTGAGCGGGATGAAGGAATGCTTTTCTTCACTCAGATTAAGACCATATTCATATAACATGGCTAACGGAGCACTTGAAAAGGGTGTTAGCGCTCTCCATATCTATGTTAAGCCCAATAACATGGGCCCCTAAAACTAGGGAAAGGGACAAGAAAATGGCTAATTATGCAAATCTGCCAGCACCAACACCAGAAGGCGGCCTGAACCGCTACATGCAGGAAATCCGCAAGTTTCCGCTGTTGGAACCCGAAGAAGAATACATGCTCGCGAAACGCTGGGTCGAAGAGCAAGACACAGAAGCCGCACACCGGATGGTGACATCTCACCTGCGCTTGGCGGCCAAAATCGCTATGGGCTATCGTGGCTATGGTCTGCCCCAAGCCGAGGTGATCTCGGAGGCCAATGTGGGCCTGATGCAGGCCGTCAAGCGCTTTGACCCTGAAAAGGGCTTCCGTCTGGCAACCTACGCCATGTGGTGGATCCGCGCCTCGATTCAGGAATATATCCTGCGCTCGTGGAGCTTGGTAAAGCTTGGCACCACGTCGGGTCAGAAAAAGCTCTTCTTTAATCTGCGCAAAGCGAAAAACCGCATTGGCGCGTTGGAAGAAGGCGACATGCGCCCTGAAAACGTGACACGCATTGCGACTGACCTTGGCGTTACCGAGACTGAAGTGATCTCGATGAACCGCCGCATGTCGGGCGGTGATGCATCGTTGAACGCGACTGTAGGGTCCGAAGGCGAGGGGACCATGCAATGGCAGGACTGGCTTGAGGATGAAGACGCGGATCAAGCTGGCGACTATGCCGAGCGTGACGAGCTGGAAACCCGCCGCGAGATGCTTGCCGAGGCGCTAGATGTGTTGAATGACCGCGAGAAGGACATTTTGACCCAACGCCGCCTGTCCGATGAGACAATCACGCTCGAGGATCTCAGCAGTCAGTACGGTGTTAGCCGCGAGCGTATTCGCCAAATCGAAGTGCGCGCGTTCGAAAAACTGCAACAGCGCATGCGTGAATTGGCCCGTGAAAAGGGGATGATGGCGACCGCCTGATCCCTGTTCATAGCCTGATGGAATGCCCCCGCAAAGCCTTGGCTTTTGCGGGGGTTTTCGTTTCAGCCCTCGTCATTTTCCGTGATTTTGCCTAAGCTGCCGCAAAACAGGAGAGCAGAAATGGACAGTTTGAACTGGGGCATCTTGGGAGCGGCAAAATTCGCCTGTGAACATATGGGGCCTGCGATTCACGCAGCCGGCGGCGCGCGGCTTGCAGCGCTCGCAACGTCCATCCCGAAAAAAGCTTCGGCTTTCAGCGCCTTCGCGCCCGATCTTAAGGTTTACTCCGACTACGATGCGCTGTTGGACGATCCCGATATCGACGCTGTTTATATACCGCTGCCCAACCATCTTCATGTCGAATGGACCGTCAAGGCGCTGAAGGCAGGAAAGCACGTCCTGTGCGAAAAGCCGATGACCCTGAAAGCCGCTGATTTTGACAAATTGATCGCTGCCCGTGATGCGGCAGGCCTGCTCGCCGCCGAGGCATTCATGATTGTCCACCATCCCCAGATGGTACGCGCCCGCGATATCATTGCGGCGGGAACGCTTGGCCGCGTGCGCCACGTGGGGGCGACGTTCTCGTTCTTCAACGACGACACCAATGACATCCGCAACAAGCCTTCAGCGGGTGGGGGTGGTCTGCCCGATATCGGAATATACACCTTTGGTTCCGTGCGCTTTTTGACTGGGCAGGAACCGTTGTCGATACCCTATGCCAAGATTGACTATGAAAACCGCGTTGACGTCTTTGCCCAAGTGGCGGCAAAGTTTGAGGGCTTCGACTATTCTGCCACCGTGTCCATGCGCATGTTCCCTCGTCAGGAGATTGTAATTCATGGCGAAAAAGGTGTGTTGCGACTAACCTGTCCGTTTAATCCAACGGTCCACTCACAAGCTGAACTGCACCTTGAAACAGAAAAGAACGTAATCACTACGGAACGTTTCCCCGGGACAAATCATTATATTGAGCAGGTGGAAGCGTTCGGCCGCTCGGTCACAACAGGCGCTGCCTATCCGTGTCCGCTTGAGTTCAGCAAAGGCACACAGGTAATGATCGATATGGCTTACGCAGCACGCTAGGTGATCTTCAACGAAAGGTAAGGGAACATGGCTGGAGGATGGGCGAAAGACGGTGCCGTCAGCGAACAGATTGAGGCATCAATCAATGACGAACTCGCCCGCCTCAAGGCGCGCAAACAGCCTCAGGGTGAGAGCCGTACACATTGCGCGGAATGTGAAGAACCGATCCCGCAAGCACGCCGAGAGGCGCTCCCGGGTGTAAAACTTTGTATTGATTGCGTGAACGAGCGCGACAACCGGCCAGAAACACGCGGGGGCATCAACCGGCGCGGTAGCAAAGACAGCCAACTTAAATAAAAAAGACGGCCCCCTGATTTATCAAGGGCCCGTCTTTCATTCCAAGTGGCAAAAAGCCTCGCCGAGGGCATTTCTTCCCTTCGGTGTGGCGCTTGCCTAGTCCTCCATCGCTTCCAATTCATCGATAAAGCCAGAGATCATCGAGAGGCCCTTATCCCAGAATGCGGGGTCTGACGCGTCCAATCCGAACGGGGCCAAAAGCTCTTTGTGGTGCTTCGATCCACCGGCCTTAAGCATATCGAAATACTTGTCCTCGAACCCGGGCTCTCCTTCGGCATAAACGGCATAGAGGGCGTTCACCAAACCGTCACCAAAGGCATAAGCATAGACGTAGAATGGCGAGTGGACGAAATGAGGGATGTACGCCCAGAAGGTCTCGTAGCCGTCCATGTATTCAAATGCCGGCCCTAGGCTTTCGGCTTGCACCGACATCCAAAGCGCATTGATATCATCGGGCGTCAGTTCGCCGCCACGCCGGGCGTCGTGGAGTTTGCATTCAAAATCATAGAATGCGATCTGGCGGACGACAGTGTTGATCATGTCCTCGACCTTGCCGGCCAGCAGAACCTTGCGTTCAGCGTTGGTTTTAGCCCCGTCCAGCATTTTGCGGAAGGTCAACATTTCGCCAAACACCGATGCCGTTTCGGCCAAGGTCAGTGGCGTCGAAGACAGCATTTCGCCCTGACCTGCGGCCAGAACCTGATGCACGCCGTGGCCCAGCTCATGTGCCAACGTCATCACATCTCGCGGTTTGCCAAGATAGTTCAGCATTACATAGGGGTGCACATTGGTCACGGTCGGGTGGGCAAAGGCACCAGGCGCTTTGCCCGGTTTTACGGCAGCATCAATCCACCCGTCCTTGAAGAAAGGCGCGGCGATTTCGCCCATGCGCGGGTCAAAGGCGTTATAGGCATCCATCACCATGCCCTCAGCACGGTTCCAGTCGACCACTTTGGGGTCTTCCATTGGCAATGGCGCGTTGCGGTCCCAGACCTGCATCACGTCAAGGCCCAGCCATTTCCGCTTAAGCTCGTAGTAGCGGTGGCTCAGCTTTGGATACGCGTTGACGACCGCGTTGCGCAGGGCCTCGACGACCTCGGGTTCGACGTCGTTGCTTAGGTGGCGACCGGTTTGCGGGGTTGGCATGCCGCGCCAGCGGTCCAGCACTTCTTTTTCTTTGGTTTGAGTGTTGTGGACCCGCGCAAAGGTTTTGATATTGCTTTGGAACACATCTGCAAGCTCACGCGCGGCGGCTTCGCGAATGTCCCTTTTGGGGTCGGTCAAAAGGTTCAACACCCCTTCGATATTCAACGGCTCGCCGTCGACTTCAAACTCAAGGCCCGCGATAGTTTCATCAAATAGCCGTTCCCAGGCGTCACCAACGACACCCAGATCGTGCAGGAATTTTTCCAACTCGTCGCTAAGCTGATAGTCTTTCATTGCGCGAATTCGGTCAAACACTGGCTTATACCGTGCAAGATCAACGTTCTGCGCAAGAAGCCCACCCAAGTGATCGTCTTCTAGACGGTTCAGTTCGAGCGTGAAGAAAACCAGCGGGGTGGTAAAGTTTGTGATGCTTTCCTGCATGTCGGACATGAACTTTGCCCGCCCTGAATCGGTTGTCAGCTGGTAATAGCGCAGGCCGGCATATGACATGATGCGCCCGGCGATTTGGCTAATCTTTTCATTGCGCAGGACGCAGTCCAGAAAACCCGCCGCGTCCAGCTCTGCCAGCTTGCCTTCGTAATCGGTAGCAAAGCTGCGGCATGCCTCTTCCAGCCAGTCCAGATCACGCTTCAGTTCGGGCGCGTTTTCACCGGTGTACAGGTCGTTAAGGTTCCACTCTGGCAAGTTGCCCAACGGAGAGGTGCCAGCACCAGCATTTGCATCACGGACGGGGTAGGGCAGTTGGAACATCTTAAACCTCTTTTTGACATTTAGGTTACCTAAGCGCGCCCCCGCATCAAAGCAAGCGGGGTAAGGCAGTGATTAGCCGTAAATGCGCAATAACTCTTCAAGATCAGCGAGTGAATTCGCTTCTTGCAGCGGTTTATCTTTGCGCCAGCGCAACATTCTTGGAAACCTCAAGGCGACGCCGGATTTATGTCGCGGGCTGCGCTGGATGCCTTCGAATGCGATTTCAAACACATGCTGGGGTGTTACTTTGCGCACAGGGCCAAAGCGCTCGAGGGTGTTCTTGCGCACCCAAGCGGTGATCTGGCGAAATTCGGCGTCGGTCAGGCCGCTATAGGCCTTTGTAAAGGGCACCAGATCGTTGCCGTTCCAAACCGCAAAGGTAAAGTCAGTGAACAGGTTGGCGCGGCGGCCGGAACCCGATTGGGCATAGATCATCACCGCATCAATCGTAAGCGGGTCCAGCTTCCATTTCCACCAATCGCCTTTCTTGCGTCCTGCAAGATAAGGGCTTTCGGCACGTTTAAGCATCACCCCTTCGGCTTGGGCGTTTCGGGCATCGCCGCGCAGAGCTGCCAAATCATCCCACGTGTCAAACCCCAGTTGCGGTGACAGGCGCACGGGCGCATCGGCGGGCAGATCCGCGCAGGCGTTTTCCAAAAGATCGCGCCGGTCCGAAAAGGGGATGTTGCGCATGTCCTGCCCTTGCCACTCCAGCAGATCATAGGCGTGCAGCACCACAGGTGCCTCGGTGAGCAGCTTTTTTGGCACGGTCTTGCGGCCAATACGCGATTGAAGCGCGTTGAAGGAAGAGGGCATCGGCTGATCCGAGGGCCAGACCAGCAGTTCGCCATCCAGCACGGTGCCATCGGGCAGATAGTCGACGGCCCGCGCCAGTTCTGGAAAGCGGTCGGTCATCAGCTCTTCGCCCCGGGACCAGACAAAATAAAGTCCATCACGCAAAATTAACTGACCGCGGATGCCATCCCATTTCCACTCAGCGCGCCAGTCAGCGGTGTCTCCCAGCTGGTCCGCGGTATCCTCAAGCCCGTAGGCCAGATAAAATGGATAGGGGCGCGACGCATCGGCAGAGGCATCGTCGGCAACGACAAGCGCGTGCCATGTGGTGTCATCAGGGTGCCAGTTGCCCATCAACCGATGCGCCAGTTCGACTTCTGGCTTGTCAGTGGCGCGAGCTAGGGCGCGGGTCATTAGCTTTTGACTGACCCCAACCCGGAAACCGCCCGTGATGAGTTTGTTAAAGATGAACCGTTCTGCCCCGCCAAGCTGGTCCCACGCTGACAGTACGAATGCCTTTCGGGCGTCTTCATCTTGTGTATAGATTTCGCGCAGCGCTGCGATCCAGTCGGATAGGGTGCGGTCGTCTTGGGTCGTGTTCGGAGGCAGGACAAGGGCGATGGTTTCCGCCAGATCTCCGACGATGGAATAGCTCTCTTCGAACAGCCAAAGGGGTATCTCAGCAAGTTCTGCCGCCCATTCGCGCAGCTTGGTCGTTGTGACCGCCCGCTTTGGTCGCCGACCCGAGAATAGCGCGATGGTCCACAGCCGATCCGTGTCAGGTGCATGCTTGAAATAATCCGCAAGGGCCGCGACCTTGGCGTTGGTTTTCGTACTTTGGTCGATGGTGCTGAACAACTCGGCAAAACGCTTCATTCTGTCGCGTCCTTGTCAAGTGTCTCGCCCTCGAACTGGGTCGGGACGACTTGGGCGTTCCAACCGTTAAGGTTCAAGTATTTACTGAAGATGTCCGTGTAACCATGTGTAACATATATATTTTCCGCCTCTGTCTGTTTGATCGCTGACAGCAATCCATCCCAATCCGCGTGATCCGAGATGATAAAGCCACGGTCACCCGCACGCCGGCGCCGAACACCACGTATGGCCATCCATCCGCTGGCAAAGGCGGTTTCTTGGGGGCCGAATTTTTTGGACCACGCACTGCCCAAGGCGGATGGCGGGGCAAGGACAATCGCGCCGGGATGGTCCTTGGGCACAAGGTCAGCATTGGCAAGGATAGTATCAGGCAAACTGATCCCTTGATCGCGCATCACCTGATTGGTGTTTTCTGTCGCGGTGTGGGTTAGGATCGGGCCGATTGCAGGGTCCAGCATAGTCAGCAGGCGTTGCGCCTTGCCCAAGGCATAGGCACCCAGAAATGCGGTCTTTCCCTCGGCGGCGCAGGTTGCCCACCACGCGTTAATCTCGCCGGCAACGCTTCCTTGGTCGGCCCAATGAAATACTGGCAGGCCAAAGGTGCTTTCCGTAATGAAATGGTGGCATTTTATGGGGGTGAATGCTTCGGACAGGCCGTCATCAACGACCTTGTAATCGCCCGACGCAACCCAAACCTCACCTTCCACCTCGATCCGGATCTGGGCTGATCCCGGCACGTGACCTGCAGGGTGAAAGGACACATTAGCGGTTCCGATCCGCCGAACCTCGCCATAGGCGATACCTTCGGCGGTGATGTCGCCCAAACGGTGGCGCATGACGGGCAGGGCAGCGTGGGTTGCCAGATAGCTGCCCATGCCCCATCGCGCATGGTCAGAGTGCCCATGCGTAATCAATGCGCGATCAACAGGGTGCCACGGATCAATATAGAAATCCCCGGCAGCGCAGTAGATGCCGCTTTCGGTAAAGCTAAGAACGGGTGTTTTGCTCATCCAAGACAGATAGTTGTGTCTAAGGGTTTGAACAGGGCGATCATGAAATTTTGATAATCGCCGGCGCGTTTTTATTTATACATCAAATGGTTGCGCTGCACTCTTGATGTGGCGCTTGAATTTTAACTTTTGGCATTGCCGAGGAAAAGCCGGGTGATGTCGTCAATTGCGGCATTGCGAAGCGCTGGTGTTTCCATCAGAATTTCGTGCTCGGCTCCTTCAACCATTTGCAGGTGCCCGTTCTTCCAGTTCTTCATGCGATCCCTGATCCGGGCCAAATGCACGATGCGTTCATTGGTGCCTAGAAAGGTTATGCAGGGCAGGCTGGGTGCTGCACGCAAAGCCAGATGTTTGGTTTCGGACAATGCCTCGCGAAGCCAGACATAGCTGGGTCCGCCCAACGACAGATCAGGGTGCGCCGCCAACTGATCGCGCATCATGTCATACATAGATTCGTCGGTGGTCAGCATGTTGTCTTCAAACGGTTCCACCGAAACATAAGGGTCCGGTTTGGTTCCGACGGGCAGCCGGTGCCCTTGGCCGATCTTTGGCATGAGATGCGACAGGACCGTTGCGACGGGACGCAGTTGCGGTGCGATGTAAATGCCCCACATCGGGGCCGTAAAGGCAGCAGCATGAACCGAAAGTCCCTCAATCACTGCGCGCAGGCCGATACAGCCGCCCATCGAATGGGCCAGCAAAAAGAACGGTCGCGGCAATTGCAAGCTACGGGCCGCGCGCATCATGGCGGCGACGTCCTTTTGGTAGTCCGAAAATGTATCAACATAGCCGATGCGACGATCCGGCAGCATGCGATCTGCCAACCCCTGACCGCGCCAGTCGATTGCCATAACTGCCAAACCGCGCTTGGCAAATTCACCTGCAATAACGCCGTACTTTTCGATATATTCGGTACGACCGGGGAACAAGAGAACGGTGCCCCTTGCCCCCTCGACCGACCAATGTGCCACCCGCAGTTTTTTGCCGTCAGACGTCTCGATCCAATGGGCCACACCAGTGTCTGGGCCAGGGTAGATGTCGGTAAAAAGGGGCGCGGGTGCGTGGAGCATCAAGCGAGAACGGCCGCCAGCTTCATTGCCATGCCCATGTCGCCATCAATCTTAAGCTTCCCGCTCATGAATGCACCGGTCGGGTTGGTGTCACCAGTAAGGATCGCCTGAAACGTTTCGGCATCCGCTGATAAGGTCACATCAGCAGTTTCGTCTGCTACACGTGCACCGGTTGCGTCCATCATGACACAGCCTTCGCCTTCGATGTCGAACTTTGCGGTGCCGTCAAAGTCAGCGCCTGCCAGTTTTTCATTCAGTACAGTTGCCGCTTCGTTCAAAATATCGCTCATTGTAGGCCCTTTTTTGGCAAATGGTGCCGACACGTCTGGAAATGTGGCGGCAGCCTGTTACATTCAACATTGTTATGGTCAATCACATCGTCAACCTCAAACATATCGTAGCGGCACTTGGTTTATGGGTGTTGCTTGCAGGTATATCTTTTGCGCAATCTGCCTTGCCGCAGACCGATGAGCTGTTGGAAAAACTGAAAAATGCCCCGGTCGAAGATGTCTCGCGAATCGAGCGCGAGGTCCAGACCGCATGGTCACGGTCAGGGTCTGCAACAATTGATCTGCTGATGAAGCGAGGGCGTGAGGCGATGCAAGCAGGCGATACCAAGCTTGCGATAGAACATTTTACCGCTTTGACTGATCACGCGCCCGCGTTCGCCGAGGGTTACCATGCCCGTGCCCAAGCGTATTTTCAGGCCGATCTATACGGCCCGGCGATTGATGATCTGGAATCCACCTTGGCGCTTAACCCGCAACAGTATAACGCTATTTTTGGTCTGGGCGCGATCTTGCAAGAATTTGGAAACCTGCGTTCTGCCGCGGAACTGTATCGCCGGGTGTTAGCGATTAACCCTCACCATGAAAACGCGCAAAAGGCGCTGGACGGGCTTCGGCGCGACGGCATCGGGCGCACACTTTAAGACGTCGGGAATAATCTGGTGACAGGCGAAGGTAGGGTCGTGGCCGTTTTGGGCCCGACCAACACGGGCAAAACAACATATGCCATTGAAAGGATGCTGGCGCATCGTACGGGAATCATCGGATTGCCGCTGCGCCTGTTGGCGCGCGAGGTCTATGACCGGATTGTCGCATTGCGCGGCCCGTCCGTGGTTGCTTTGGTCACGGGCGAGGAACGGATTGTTCCGCCGCGCACGCAGTATTGGGTGTGCACTGTCGAGGCGATGCCCGAGGGCATGGGCGCAGATTTGGTTGCAGTAGATGAAATCCAGCTATGCGCTGACCCCGAGCGCGGGCATGTCTTTACCGACCGTTTGCTGCGGTCGCGTGGCCTGCACGAGACGCTGTTTATGGGGTCTGACACAATGCGCGGCACCATCGCGGCACTAGTCCCCAAGGCGCAATTCATCAAACGCGAGCGGATGTCCGAATTGACCTATGTTGGTCAGAAAAAGATAAGTAGGATGCGCCCACGCAGCGCAATTGTCGGATTTTCGGTTGAGAATGTATATGCGATAGCGGAGCTGATCCGCCGCCAAAAAGGTGGTGCGGCCGTTGTGATGGGTGCACTTTCGCCACGAACGCGCAATGCGCAGGTTGAAATGTACCAAAACGGCGAGGTCGATTATCTGGTGGCCACGGATGCCATAGGGATGGGGTTGAACCTTGATGTCGACCACGTAGCGTTTTCGGCTTTGAGCAAATTTGACGGACGGCGCATGCGTCCGCTTGCCCCGAACGAGCTGGCCCAGATCGCCGGGCGGGCAGGGCGCGGATTCAAGAGCGGGACATTCGGTGTGACCGGCGACGCGCCCCCGTTGGAGGACGGCGTTGCCCGTGCCATCATGGATCACAACTTTACGCCGCAAAACAAAATTAACTGGCGCAATCCGTCGCTTCAATTCGGGTCGATAGGTCGGCTGATCAATACACTTGAGATGGCCCCAGATCATGAACGTCTGTTCAAAGCGCGCGAGGCTGACGATCTTCGTGTGCTTAAATCGCTGGGCGAAGATGCCGAAATCGCAGCGCGGTGCACCGACGGACCTTCGGTCAAGCTTTTGTGGGATGTTTGCCGCATTCCGGACTTTCGTGGTATAAGCCATGCAGAGCACGCCAGCCTGCTTGAGACTATATTTATCTATCTACATCAGCGTGGATCGATCCCGGATGACTGGATCGCGCGACAAATTCAGCGCATTGATCGAACCGATGGCGACATTGATGCGTTGTCCAAGCGACTGGCGTTTATTCGCACATGGACTTACGTCACCCAACGCAAAGGTTGGACAAGTGACGAAAGCCATTGGCGAGACGAGGCGCGTGTCGTAGAAGACAGACTGTCGGATGCGCTGCACGAGCGTCTGACCCAAAGATTTGTAGATCGGCGCACATCCGTGCTTTTGCGCCGGCTAGGACAGAAGGAAGCCATGGTGGCCGAAGTAAACGAGACCGGTGAAGTAACCGTTGAAGG
>RCMY010000935.1_pt1 | contig 28021 bp, 23 predicted proteins | sample 2041341 | NCBI WGS metagenome assembly RCMY01 (sample SAMN09708234, study PRJNA481090) | Marine sediment metagenome, whole genome shotgun sequencing project.
ATGTTTTCGACCGATTGGTTTACCTCGGCTGCGATATGGGCCAGTGCTTTGATACCGTCTTCGGTAAAGGAGACGGTGACACCTTCGGTGCCCATCAGCGCGGTATATTGCAAGGTCAGCGCATTGTCGGTTTCGGTCAGGATGCGGACAAAGTCGCCCTCGGTCAGCGGGCGAAGTTCGACACGGATGGGCAGGCGCCCTTGGAGTTCGGGCAAAAGGTCAGACGGTTTGGCGGTGTGAAAAGCGCCGGACGCGATGAACAAGATATGATCGGTTTTCACTGGGCCATGCTTGGTGGAAACGGTGGTACCTTCGATCAAGGGCAGCAGGTCGCGCTGCACGCCTTCGCGTGAGACATCGGCGCCACGGGCATCCGCGCGGGCGCAGACTTTGTCGATTTCATCAATGAAAACAATACCATTTTCTTGCACAGCCTCTAGGGCCGCAAGTTTCACGGCCTCATCATCCAGTAGTTTGTCGGCCTCTTCTGACACCAGCATTTCGTGGCTTTCGGCCACGGTCAGACGGCGTTTTTGGGTGCGGCCCATTTTGCCGAACAGATCGCCAAGGTTCATCATGCCGCCCATCTGGCCGCCGCCCTGGCCGGTTGGATCGAAGGCGGCGAAAGGGTTCGTGGTGTCAGCAATTTCAACCTCAATCACTGTATCGTCCAGTTCGCCTGCTTTCAGTTTGCGGCGGAACATTTCGCGGGTTTGTTCGCGGGCGTCTTTGCCGGCAATCGCCTCAATCACGCGATCTTCGGCAGCGGCGGCGGCGCGGGCCTTGACGTCTTCGCGCATCCGGGCGCGGGTGTCGATCATCGCGGCATCGACCAGATCGCGGATAATGCTATCCACGTCGCGGCCGACATAACCGACCTCGGTGAACTTGGTTGCTTCGATCTTCAGGAACGGCGCGCGGGCCAGTTTCGCCAAGCGGCGGCTGATTTCGGTTTTACCAACGCCGGTTGGGCCGATCATCAGGATGTTTTTTGGATACACCTCATCCCGCAAATCATCGTCCAACTGTTTGCGCCGCCAGCGATTGCGCAGGGCCACGGCTACGGCGCGCTTGGCATCATTTTGGCCGATGATGTAGCGGTCCAGTTCCGAGACGATTTCGCGTGGGGTAAGGTCGGTCATGGGGTGTCCTGTCTCGTTCATGCATCACTTAAACAGCCGCAACGGGTGTTTCAATCGAAAGGCTTGGGCCTTAGGCGGCCGCAATCACCTCAACCGTCAGATTGCCGTTGGTATAGACGCAAATATCGGCGGCAATGGCCATGGCTTTGCGGGCAATATCCTCGGCTGCAAGGTCGGTTGTCATCAGGCCCCGTGCGGCGGCCAGCGCAAAGTTACCACCCGATCCGATGGCCGCGATGTCATGTTCGGGTTCCAGCACATCACCGGCACCTGTAATCACAAACAGATCGGTGCCATCGGTTACAATCAGCATTGCTTCAAGGTTGCGCAGGTATTTGTCCATCCGCCAGTCTTTGGCCAGATCGACCGAGGCGCGTGCCAATTGGCCGGGCATCGCCTCGAGCTTTTTCTCCAGCCGTTCCAGCAAGGTAAAGGCATCGGCGGTTGACCCGGCAAAGCCGCAAACCACATCGCGCCCACCCGGTGACAGACGGCGCACTTTACGGGCTGATCCTTTGATAACGGTTTGGCCAAGGCTGACCTGGCCATCGCCAGCCACGACGACCTGACCGCCGCGGCGCACGGCCAGAATGGTTGTGCCGTGCCAACCGGGAAATGAGTCTTTGGTCATGATCGCCCCTTTTTGCCTGCCCCATATATGGCGGCGCAGGGGGAAGGGTGCAAGCCGAGCCAGCGATTTAGGGTGGGAAAGCTGGGTTTGTTGGACGAAAAGGAAGAATGGTGGCGGTGATAGGACTCGAACCTACTACCCCATCATTACGAATTTTGCCGTCCATGTGTTGGACGTGACCGGACCAAGCCGCTCAAGGCCGTACAACGCATTATGATTGCTTGACTAATTCTCGTCTCGATCTTGGACGGTGCAAGAGAACGTTTGACGTATATCCCCTACGAACCAGCACGGCTTGCGTGAAGCGGCTGCCCGTCTTGAACCTCACGCTTTTCCCGGTACTGTGCAGTGCGCCGCCCATCTATTTCAAAATATCGAAGCTCAAAGATGCGGGACTGATGCACGACCTGCCGCCAACTGCCGCATCCACACTTCACTGGTAGTTGTTCGGGATACCGCTCGGCAATCCACCTGCCTGCTTCCGACACGGTTGCCCATCCATCGACAGCTAACCCGTCGGCTGCCTCTTGCAACGCGCGCACGATACCCGAGTTGGGCGAGCACACGGTCTCATCCGGAGAATTGCCATTGACCACAAAGTCGCGAAACTCATCCGATTGGACGACTTGCGCAACCAGGCCGCGGAGCTTCTGCTTCTCCTCAGCCCACGCCCGGAGTTCATCGAGGCGGTGATCGATCCGGATAAATGCATCAAGCAAGGCATCTCGACCACGACGACATCCGTCCAAGCTTCCAAGGTCGTACCGGTCAATGAAGTGATGGACCAAGTCGTTCCGCAAGAGCACCAACTCTCTCAGGTCATTTTCTGTCCGCAGGAGATCTGCATCGGTCCCAAAAGTCGTCCCATAACTTCAAAAATATTTTGAAACCATGAAAGTAGGATATGCCCGAGTGTCGTCCCAAGGGGCTCTGTTGCACAAATCAGTTGATGGTCGGAGTTTCCCTTTCCCTGGACAGACTTAAGCCACGACTTCTGTGACGGGTATGCCGAGAGCGGTGAAGCCGTTCAGCAGGGCAACACGGACCTGGAACTCGGCGACCTGACGGTCGAAGTCCCGAACGGACAGACGTTGGCCCAGTAGTTTGATGCAGCGCATCTTAGTCTCGACGCGGCTCCGGCGGTGATAACCGCTCCATCGTCGCCAGATGGTTCGACCGAAGCGTCGTGATGCGCGCAAGGCTTCATTCCGCGCGATGGCCCCGGCAGTGTCGGGCTTCCATGGCTTGGCGTTCTTGCGGGGCGGAATGATTGCGGCAGCGCCATGGGCGGCAATAGCCTCGTGGCACTTGCGGGTATCGAAGGCGCCATCGGCGGTGACGCTGCCGATGTCTTGATCGGGCGGGATCTGGTCGAGTAGCTCGGGTAACATCGGCGCATCGCCAACCTCGCTGGTAGTGAACTCCGCCGCCCTGATTTCCAGTGTTTTCTCGTCAATTCCGATGTGGATCTTGCGCCAGACGCGCCGTTTGGAACCGCCGTGCTTGCGGGGTGTTCCACTCGCCTTCGCCTTCAACCTTGATCCCGATGCTGTCGATCAGCAGGTGGAGCGGGCCCTGTGATCCGCGATAGGGGATAATGACCTTCAGCGTCTTCTGCCGACGTGACAACGTGCTGAAGTCGGGCACCGCCCAGCCCAGATCGATCAACCGCAGGAGGCTCTCGATGAACCCCGTCGTCTGCCTGAGCGCCATGCCGAAAAACACCTCCATCGTCAGGCAGGTCTGGATCGCCGCATCGCTGTAGTCGGGCTGTCGGCCACGCTTGCTTGTGGGCTTGGCTTCCCAAGTTTACTCGGGATCGAACCAGATCGTCAGCGAGCCGCGGCGCTTGAGCGCTTCATTGTAGGCTGGCCAGTTCCGGGTCTTGTAGGTCGGTGGTTTAGGTTTGTTCATGCTCTTCAGTTACCACGCTGGATTCACAAGATGAATCCCTCACGTGATTTGTGCAACAGAGCCACTGGCCCAATGATGGGCTTCAAGGCCTTCCATTCAGCTGCCGCAACCATCGCAGGGATCGAGGCCGCCTACATGATCCGCAAGAAACAATTTGCGGCTAAAGGCATAGCTGCCTTCCAGCAATTCACAGTGCTGGCGGCATAGTCATGTCCGCAGGGTAGCCTTCTCAAACCCCTACAAAACCTTGCGACGGAACAAAGGAACAATCATGCCTCAGGCGAGAGTTGCGCAACAATGCCAATTTTTGATTTACAAATAAAATCACATTTAAAATTATTGACAGAATTTTATTTTATACCTACGCTTTAGATAATTGTCAAAGTGCCTGGCAGGAGACGCTATGCATGTGTTGGAGAGAGAGTCGAGTTTCGCTCGATTTCAAAGCGCAGAACATGCGCTGAAATATAAACTTGGAGGAAAAATGAGACATACATTGCACAAAAGTTTTCTTGCCAGCATCGCTATTGCCGGTTTGGCCCTGCCGCTGCAGGCGGCTGAGATGGGCGGATCCTTCGCTTTTGTCGCGCCCTATGATGGCAGCATCCTGACGCTTGACCCACACAGAACCGCGAAACAGCAGGATCTTCTTGTCACCACCAACATTTTCCGCAGCCTTTATATGTGGAGCGTAAAAGACCAGCGCCCGATGCTGGAACTGGCCGAGACCGTCGATATTTCAGATGACGGGCTTGTCTACACATATACCCTGAAAGACGGCATCAACTTTCACAATGGTCGCGAATTGGTCGCGAGCGATGTGGCCTATTCCTACGAGCGTATGCTGACGATGAAACCGGTCAGCCCCAGCTCTGGCGATCTGCAGTCAATTGTGGGGGCCCTCGAACTGCAGGAGGGAGAGGCGGACACGCTGACCGGCTTGAAAGTCATTGACGACAAGACGTTCTCGATCACGCTGACCGATCGTATTGACCCCGCATATCAGTTCTTTAACCCCGGAACCGCGATTGTACCAAAAGAAGAAGTCGAGCGGCTTGGTGACCAGTTCGGACTGACACCGGTTGGAAGCGGCCCGTTTGTGTTCAAAGAGTGGGTCAAGGGCAGCGAGGTTACCTTGACGCGCAACCCTGACTACTACGAAGAGGGCAAGCCATATCTTGATTCCGTAGTCTTCAAGATCATGCAGGAAGGGACATCGCGCGACATCGCATTCCGGTCTGAAGAGCTGGACGCGATCATCGTCGAAGCGCCGCAGTATCAGAACTTCAAGAACGACCCGGTCTATGCCGACGACTTGATCGAAGTGGCCGAGATGTTCACGCGCCTGATCGTTTGGAACCCAAATTACGAACCGCTTGCCAACCGCAAGGTCCGTCAGGCAATTAGCTATGCGATAGACGAATCCACGATCAACAGCAGATTCCTGAAGGGCAAAGCCTATGATCCCGTGGGATGGCTTCCGCAGTCTTCGGAAGGATTTGACAGCGAAGCGGTCGGGTTCGGTTATGATCTGGAAAAGGCAAAGGCACTGATGGCCGAAGCCGGCTATGAGGACGGGTTTGAACTGACCATCAGCGGCACCGCGAACGGATCCTATGGTGTTGCAGTGGCGGAGGTGATCGGCCAGTATCTGAGTAAGATCAATATCACGGTGAAAATTCAGCAACTGGAAGGTGGTATCCTGTATGATCGGATGATCGCTGACGATTATCAGGGCATCATCTGGTCTTTCGGTTCCGGTCCCGAACCATTGAAGGCGCTCAAGCGGTGGCATTCGACGACAAAAAACACCTCTGGCAACTACTCGCATTACAACAACCCCGACTATGATGCGCTGCTGGACAAGGCCCAGTTGGAACTTGATCCTGCTGCCCGTGTCGAATTGTTGAAACAGGCGGATGCCATCTTCCGCGATGATGCGGCTGTCTGGATTTTCAACTACAACAAGGCCGTTCTTGCGGTTCAGCCTTGGGTCCATGGTCTGGAACCTGTCGCAATCGAGATTATGTATCAGGATCTTGCCGATGTCTGGGTCGATTCGAATTCGCCCCGCTCCGGAAAGTAAACCCGGAACACCAACGAGTGGCGCGGGATCCCTGCGCCACTCTGGCCGCTCCCGTTTTTGACCTGCTGTATGCGGCTAACGGGGCAATGGCGGTGCCTTTATGTTTACCTTGCCCTACTAGGCACGCGACCGGAGCATCCAAAGTGCGTTCATTTGTCATTCGCCGCATACTCCAGTTTATTCCAACTGTTCTCGGCATCACGCTGATCATGTTCATCCTGTTGAACATGATCCCCGGCAACGCCGCGCTTAGTTCGGCAGGCCGGGTCGAGATGGATGCCACCGTCCTTGCCCAGTTGAAAGTGGACCTTGAATTGGACAAGCCCGCCTATGTCCGGTACTTTTCCTATCTCGGGAAACTGGCCCACGGCGATATGGGGAAATCCCTTTTGCGTCGATATGATGTTGCAGATGTCGTGTTTGACAGGTTGTGGGCGACACTGAAGCTGGCCTTTTCCGCTATCACGATTGCGATCCTGATTGGGGTGCCACTGGGGTTTCTGGCGGCGTTCAAGCAGGGCACATGGCTTGATCTGTTGTCAGCAGTGGTTTCCGTTGTCGGCGTGTCGATTCCGCAATTCTGGCTTGGCATCCTGTTGATGTATGTCTTTGCCTACATGATGCAGCTGTTGCCAACATCCGGCTATGGCGGCGGAGCGCTGGCCAATCTTGTCCTGCCCGCCCTGACGCTGGGTATTGGATATACCGCACTTCTGGCGCGGATCACCCGCGCCGCCGTGGTCGAGGTGCTTTCGGCGGATTACATCCGCACCGCACGCGCCAAGGGGCTGTCCGAGTACAAGATCGGCTATAAACACGTCTTTCGAAATGCCTTTGTCCTGATCCTGACAACCGCTGGATTGCTGTTCGGTTCTCTGATCGGCCAGACCGTTGTGGTCGAGCGGGTCTTTGCATGGCCCGGTATCGGGTCGCTGTTGGTCGAGGCGATATTCCAGCGCGACATCCCTGTCGCTCAAGGCTGCCTGCTTGTCATCGTCATGGTCTTTCTGATCGTCAACCTGCTGATCGACATCCTTTACAACGTCATCAACTCACAGATTGATTTCAAATGACATTCCAGCGCGTGTATCAGCAAAAGAACCTGTTCTTCGGCGGCATGATCGTTCTGATCGTCACGTTGATGGCCATATTCGCGCCGTTAATCGCACCATTTGATCCGGTCATGGATGCTGATCTGATGCGTTCAGAATTGCCGCCAAGCGCTGATCATCTTTTCGGGACCGACACGAACGGGCGCGACGCCTTCTCGCGCGTGGTTTACGGCGCGCGCGTGTCGCTGAGCGTCGGATTGATCACCCAGCTTGTCAACACGATGATCGGCGTGTCCCTTGGGTTGGTCGCGGGGTATTTCGGGCGGTTCTGGGATGATCTGATCATGGGTGTGACCAACGTCATGCTGTCAATTCCGGTGATCGTTTTCGCGCTTGCGATCATGGCGGCCCTTGGTCCGGGATTGTTCAATATCTATCTGGCGCTGGGGCTGACCAACTGGGCCTATACCTGTCGTCTAACCCGGGCACAGGTGCTGTCGGTCAAGAAAAGCGACTACATCAACGCCGCAGTGGTTCTGGGGTATAGTCGCGTCAGTATCATTTTCGGGCAGATCATGCCCAATGTGCTTGGTCCGATTCTTGTGATCGCGACCCTGGGCTGTGCCGAGGCGATACTTCTGGAGGCGGCGTTGTCGTTCCTCGGGCTGGGCACGCAACCTCCGACACCCAGCTGGGGCGGGATGCTGTCGTCGGCGCGCGATATGTTCTTCAGCGCGCCATGGCTGTCGATATTCCCAGGGCTGGCGATCTTTGTAACGGTTCTTGGTCTGAATCTTTTCGGTGATGGGTTGCGCGATATCCTCGACCCCAAGAGCGTACAGAAAATCAAGGAGTAGAGTGCCGGTCTGAAACGAGCGGCCTTTCAGACAGCACGAGGAGAAACGATGACCAACACGGCAAAACTTTTGGAAGTACGCGACTTGCAAACGGAGTTCAGAACCCCTGCCGGCGTCGTTCCTGCGGTCAGAAAGGTTTCGTTCGACCTTGATCCGGCAGAAACTCTCGGCATCGTTGGTGAATCGGGCTCTGGAAAAAGCGTCACGGCGATGTCGATCCTGAAATTGATCAAATCGCCACCCGGGCGCATCGCTGGAGGCTCGGTCAAATATAAGGGTGTCGATCTACTGACGCGGAACGACGCCTATTTGCGGTCAATCCGAGGCAACCGGATTTCAATGATTTTTCAAGAACCAATGACATCGCTCAACCCGCTGATGACAGTGGGCGAACAGATATCTGAGGTTGTCCAGCTGCATCTGAAATTCAACGCGCGGGACAGCAGAAACCGTGCTGTAGAGTTGCTGAAGAAGGTTCAGATTCCCTCGCCGGAAAAACGGGTCAAGGATTATCCGCATCACATGTCGGGCGGCATGCGCCAACGTGTGATGATCGCCATGGCACTGGCCTGTGATCCTGAAATCCTGATTGCCGACGAACCGACAACCGCGCTGGATGTCACCATCCAGAGCCAGATCATGGACTTGATTCTGGGCCTTAAGGAGGAGTTCGGGAGTTCAGTGATCATGATTACCCATGATCTGGGCGTGATTGCAGAAATGGCACAGCGTGTTGTCGTCATGTATGCTGGGCAGGTGGTTGAGACCGGATCGGTTTTCGATATTTTCGACGACCCGCTCCATCCCTACACAAAAGCGTTGTTGCGGTCGGTCCCAAAGCTGGGAAGCCGGACCGCCCAGGGGCGCCACCGCCTGCAAGAGATACCCGGCATGGTGCCCAGCCTGATTGATATGCCTGCCGGTTGCACCTTTCGGGAACGTTGCCCGATCGCGGGCCCGGAATGCGCCGTCCGACCGATCAACCTGCACCGATTTGATGGCGAAAGGATGGCCAGATGCATAAAACTGGGCGCCCCGACCGAGAGGGCAGTGTGATGGCGGGGGTCGCGCAGAATGAACCCTTGTTGCGGGTCGAAGATCTGAAAGTTCACTTCAACCCATCGACTTTGCCCATTCGCGCTGTCGATGGTGTATCGTTCACCCTGAACCGGGGCGAGACATTGGGCATCGTTGGAGAGAGCGGCTGTGGCAAGACCACGACCGGGATGTCGATCCTCAACCTGCCGCCGGCAACCCATGGTAAGATCATATTCGATGGCATTGATCTGACCCGGCTGCCCTTGATGCCCAGGCAGGAACAGTTGGCGTTGCGGCGACGAATACAGGTGGTGTTTCAGGACCCCTATTCATCCCTGAATCCGCGCAAGACCTTGATGCAGACCTTAGACAAACCGCTGCAGATTCACGGCATGAACGCGGCACAGCGAAAAGAGCGGATCTCCTATCTGCTGGAGAAGGTCGGGCTGAACCCAAATCAGGCATCACGTTATCCACATGAATTCTCAGGCGGGCAACGGCAACGCATCGGTATTGCACGGGCGCTTTCGGTCAGTCCCGAACTGATCATTTGCGACGAGGCGGTATCAGCGCTTGATGTGTCGATCCAGGCGCAGATCATTAACCTTCTGCTTGATTTGCAGGAGGAATTCAAACTGTCCTACCTGTTCATCTCGCACGATCTCGCCGTGGTCGAACATGTCGCGGACCGGGTGGCTGTAATGTATTTGGGCAAAATAGTCGAAACGGCCCCCTACGAGGCCCTGTTCAGCAATCCGCAGCATCCCTATACGCAGGCGCTGCTCTCGGCGATCCCGATACCTGACCCGCGACAAAGCGGTTCGCGGATCGTTTTGCAGGGCGATATCTCAAGTCCGCTGAACGCGCCCAAAGGCTGTCCGTTCCACACGCGATGCGTCCGAAAGACTGCGATCTGCGAAACGGTACCGCCGCCACAGATCGTGGTTGCCGAGGGGCACATCGCGACCTGCCACAATCTTTAGGGCATTGGGTTGCCGCGAAATCGCATGCCGGTGAAGAGTCAAAGAAGATAATTGACTAAATAAAATCGAATATGTAATTATCTTTAGAATAAGAGGAGTGAATATTCGTGACGCAGACAGTTGGCATCATCGGAGTAGGACATTTCGCGGCCTATCTGATCGCCGGTTTCGCGAACGCGGCTGATCCGATCGATCTGCGACTGTATTCACGCACCCGTTCGCGGGCCGAAAAGGCCGCCGCCGGTCACGCGAATGCCGATGTGTTCGACAGCGCGCAGCAGGCGGTCGACGGGGCCGGAGTTGTTATCGTGGCCACCAGGCCCGGCGACGTCGAAGCGGCCCTTGCCGGTATCACATTCAGCCGGGATCAGGTTGTTGTGTCGGTGGCCGCAGGGGTCGCGCTGGATTGGCTTCAGCCACGGGTCAGTCCGGCAATCGCTGTGCGCGCGCTGCCGATTGCATGTGCCGCGATCAACAAAAGCCCGGTTGTGATGATGCCCGACAATGCCGCAGCCCGCGCGGTGTTCAGTCCGTTGGGCCGGGTTCATGTGCTGCAGGACGAACAACAGTTCATTGCAGGCACCGCATTGGTCGGCGCGTTTTACGCATTGATGTTCCCGCTGATGGACCACCTGACGAAATGGAGCGTTGCACAAGGGCTTGACGACCCGATGGCGCGCGCATTGGTGGTCGAAACCATCGCCGGGGCAAGCGCCATGGCCGAACATGACAGCGATGTGTCGTTCGCGGATATCTGGACCTCGCTTGCGGTGCCCGGCGGCATTTCCGAATTCGGCATGCAAGAAGTCAATCGCACCGACGGTCTGGCAACCTGGAGTGGCGCGCTGGATGCAGTCGTTCGCAAGCTGGGGGCGATGCGTGAAACACCGTGACACGCCTTCCGAAGCAAGGAAAATGCCATGACACAGCCCGAATTCGAGCAGGTCACGCGACAGGCGCTGGCCGACAGTTTGCCAAACTGCGAGGCCCTTCTGGACGAGGCGCGCGCGATTGCCGACAGCATCACCATCGGGCGTACGGCTGCTTTTGACACTTGGGGGGTCGCGTCCGAGGCAGAGTTCAAACGCATCTGCATCGCAGAAGGCCAAATCAGTTATCACGCCCATATCGGCATGGGAAACTGGGATCTGACGGAACAGGCATTGGCCAATCTATTCCATGAGGCGAACCAGAACGACATCGCCATTCATCGTGCCGGGCTTTGCCTTGACCGCCGCATGGGCCTGCCGCAGGACAGGCGCAGCAAAGCCGCGTCCGAAACCGGCCCCTTGTTGGAAACGCCGGACCATTGGACGCAGATCGGTCAGCGAACACCGATTCAGCCCCATATGGGCGATTTTATGATCGGCTTTCCGTCTTCAACGACCAACACCGTTCACGCCCTGCGTGCCGGCGTTACCACAATCGGGAACCTGTCGCAGTATTTCGCGCATGAAGCGCCCGGATGGCGTGACCATGTCTATACCGCTGTTGAAACCACCAAATCCATCGCCATTCTGGGGGCGTTGCGCGATCGCGGCGTGATGTTGCATTCCTATCTGGAAGACGGCTTCGGCGCTTTGTTTTTCGATTGTACTACAGTCGCGGGCTGGGCCTATCTTGAAAAATACATTGTCGAGGATCTGTTGGGGGCCAAGCTGTCCCATTGTATCGGCGGGCTGACCTCCGATCCAGTCAAACGCGCGGGATGGATCTTTGCGCTGAACGCTATCCATGACGGTGACTGCGTCGGGTCAATGTTTTACGGCGATACGATTTCCTTTACCCGCAACTTCGATCAGAATCGGGGCCTTATTGCGGAATACATGTTGTGGGACATCATGGCCCAGCTGGACTGTCCGACCGGACACGCAGTTTTACCCCTGCCCGTGACTGAGGCGTTCCGATCCCCCTCATGGGAAGAAATCCTAGAGGCGCAGATCCTTGGGAACCGTGTTGAGGCAACCGCGCGGCGCTTGCATGCGCGTGTCGATTTTTCCGATAGCCGCGCCTTTGCCGCCAAAATGCAAACGCATGGCAAACAGGTCTTTCAGAATGCGCTGCACGGGCTTGGTGCGGCAGGGGTTGATATCAAGAACCCGCTGCAAATGCTGTATGTTCTGAAAAAATTGGGGCCGGCCCTGTTCGAAGAGCTGTTTGGCGCCGGCCAACCGAATGAAACCGCCGCGCGCGGCCGGAATGTGATAGTCCCCACCGACATCTTTGCGCAATCCATCGCTTGCTACAAAGAGAATTTGCCAAAGTTCCAAATGCCGGAACTGGCAGACAGAATTGCAGGTAAGCGTATTCTGCTGGCGTCCACGGATGTGCATGAACATGCGATCATGGTGCTTCACTGGCTGCTGTCCAACACTGGCGCAGAAGTGATCTATCTGGGGGCCGAAGCTGACCCCGAAAAGGTGGCTGCCAAAGCCGGTGAAAGCGAACTTGATGCAATTCTAATCAGCACACACAACGGGATGGCGTTAGATTACGGCCACCAATTGGTAGACGAGCTAAAGGAAAGGGGCGTCAGTGCCCCAGTTCTGTTCGGCGGCATCCTGAACCAGAAACACGGCGACCTCGATCTGCCGGTCGATGTGACGCAAGAGCTGATCGGCATCGGCATTCACACGGATTCCAAATTGGGGAACCAACTTGGCACACTTCTCAAACTCAACAAACCAACCAGTGAGGAAACCACATGATACATTTCGGCTATGGCTCCAACCTTCAGATGGATTATCTGATAAAAATGTTACCCAGCGCAAAGTTCCTGATGAAGGCCTATATTCCAAACTATGAAATCCGCTTCAATTTCTGGTCCAAGATTCAAGACGCCGGAATAAGCAATATCATTCATGCGCCGGGCAAGATGGTACATGGGGCGATGTTTGAGGTGGACGAGGGTGAGATGCGCGAATTGGACGTACGACCTGGCTATTATGTCGGTGATTACGAGCGCAAGACGTTCATTGCCTTGGGTGAAGACCGGAAATGGTACGACACCGAACTTTATCAGGTGATCGACCCTCAGGGACCGTTCAAACCAGCGAAAACCTATGTCGAAGGTATGCTGCAAGGCGCAAAAGAGCTGAAGCTGGCACCCGAAGCCATCAAGGCGTTTGAACAGTTCTATCAGGATTCGCTTTAACAACTACCGGTCTGCCGATTCCCGGCAGGCCCACCGCCTGTGACTCTAGGGCGAGTTGCGTTCTATTGGATTCAAGATTTCATCCGCCGGGCGAACGCGTTCTGCGGCGCAAACGCCGCCATTCCCCAGCGGATGAAATCAATTCAACCAAGGCACGCTTCAAACCTGAATTTGCGCTTTTTCGGCGATCATCTGTTCAAGGTTCAGACAAGCGTGAAGTCTGCTGTTTTCGATATGATCCGCCAGCAGGGATTTGGCCAGACCCTGATCCCGCACCAAAATCGCATCCAGAATTTTTCCGTGATCGTTTTGGTTTGATCGTTTGGCGGTGACATAGCCAAGACTGGCCTTGTACTTCAGATGCAGCAAATCAAAGGTGTTTTTCAGCGCATCAAGGTGGATGGGCTGGCCGGAAAGACGCCCGATTGTCAAATGAAAGTCCCTGTCGGCAATCAGTTTTCGGTGGGTCAGGTTACCTTCAAGCGAATCCAGATAATCCGCATGGGCCGCGCGCAACTGGGCTTCACTGGCCTTGTCGAGTTTCTTGATCGCCTGTTCCAGCATGGTCAATTCCAGAAGGCTGCGGAAGGTATAAAGCTCGTTAGCTTCTTCCAGCGTCAGGGGTTCGATAAAGTAGCCTTTGTTGGGTTCTCTTCTGACAAGTCCTTGAAACTCCAGAAATTTAAGGGCTTGAATGACAGGTGTCACGCTCATCCCCATCTGAATGGACAGATCCTTGAACGGTATCTTCTGCCCCGGGACGATCTCGTTGTGAAACAACATCTGCCTGATTGTATCAAAAGCCTTCTGTGACAAATCTGTCGGCACTCTTGCATGATTGGAAGGGTCTTTCGCCATAATGGTAATCTAGCCTCTTTCGAGAGTTGCTTTTAATGGCATAGCGTAACTTTCCAGCAAGAAGCCGGCAAGCCGCAAGGGTGTGGTATTGTCCGTTTCTGGGCAATGCGTTGCAATAGGATATAGTGGGCCGTCACCGTCGAATCCAGCCCACCATTTTGCCGGATGCCAGTATCGGTGGGCTGGCGTTGTTGCCATTTGCAAAGTAGGTTCGACAAAAGTCCCAAGAGTGAGCAGACCGATGCATGCCTTGCCGCACATAGCCAAATATGCCGATGAGCTTACGGCCATCCGACGTGATCTTCACGCGCATCCCGAACTGGGGTTTCAGGAATACCGCACGTCCGGGATCGTGCTCGGTCTGCTGAAAAAATACGGGGTGGACGAAGTTCACACTGGGATGGCGGGAACCGGTGTTGTCGGTGTGATCCATGGCAAAGGGAAGGGTCAGCGTCGCGTCGGATTGCGGGCAGATATGGACGCCCTGCCGATCCAGGAGGCAAGCAACCTTGCCTATGCATCAAGGACCGACGGCGTGATGCACGCCTGCGGGCATGATTCGCATACCACCATGCTGTTGGGGGCCGCGCGCTATCTGGCTGAAACCCGAAACTTTTCTGGCATCGCCACGGTGATTTTCCAACCGGCCGAGGAAGGGCTGGGCGGTGCGCGCCAGATGATTGCGGATGGACTTTTCAAACAATTCCCCTGTGATGAGATTTATGGAATGCACAACAATCCGAACGGGACGCCCGGACTGGTCAAGGTGAAACCCGGAGAGGCGATGGCGGGGGCCTGTTCATTCGATATCATCGTTCGCGGTGTAGGCAGCCATGCCGCGATGCCCGACGAGGGCCGCGATTCAATCGTGATCGCGTCGGCGCTGGTAGGTGAACTCCAGGCCATTGTCAGCCGCAATGTGCCGCCGACCAAACCGGCGGTACTGTCCGTAACCCGGTTCAATGCCGGAAACACCTATAATGTCGTGCCAGAGCTTGTGACCCTGTCGGGCACGGTGCGCTATTTTCACGACGAGGTCCGCGAGCTGATTGAAAACAGGATCAAGGACATTTGCGCGGGCATGGAAAAAATGCACGGTATCCAGATCAAGGTGAAAATCTGGAATCTGTTCGACGTTCTGGTAAACGATGCTGAGTTGTCAAACGCTTACCTGGAAGCCGCAGCAGACATAGTCGGGGTGGAGAACACCGTGCGCAACACCGAGCTGTCGACGGGAAGTGAAGATTTTTCCGATATGCTGAAGCTCGTTCCCGGAGCGTATTGCACCCTGGGGCATGGCGGCACTGTCCCGGTGCACAATCCGGGCTATGTCTTTGACGACGCGATCCTGCCGGTCGGCGCAAGTATTCTGGCGCGCATTGTGGAAAGGCGCCTCGGCCTGTAGGCGCTGGAAGCTGTCCATGTCACGCCCCGTGGCTCAAATAACGATTACGCCACGGGGCCATCTATAGCGTTTCGACTTTAACTTGAAACATGGCCCCTCACATATCGCCTTGAAATCTTTGATTTCAGGCAGCGATATGTGAGGAAGGCTTTAAAGTGAAACGCTTTAGCGTTTCATTCCGGTATCGGACATGAGCGCTCTGCTTTGGAATGGAAGAATGAATGGATTGGGAATGCGCAGTTAGGCCATGCGAATATCCAGCAGACAGGGGCCATCATGCTGCAGCGCCTTGGCAAAAGCTGCGCGCAATTCATCCAAGTCGCAGACGGTAAAGGCCGTAACACCGAAGGAGCGGGCAAGACCGGCCCAGTCGATTTCGGGGCGGTCGAGTGAAAGCATGTCATAGGCTGTCGGGCCGGGGCTGGCACCGACTTTGGCATATTCATCGACCAAGATCGCATATTTCTGGTTGTTCAATAGCAACGTTGTGCAGGGAAGGTTTTCGCGGGCCTGTGTCCACAGGGATTGCAACGTATAGGCGGCCGATCCATCGGCCTGGAGCGAGACCACGCGCCGCTGGTCCTGCCCGATTTCCCGCGCCCCGATCGCGGCGCCTGTGGCCATCGGCAGACCGCCGCCAATCGCGCCGCCCACCATCGAAATCACGTCACAAGGGGCCATGGCGGAAAAATGTTCCGGGAATCCCGAACCTTGGTATGACCAAGAGTCGCTGCAATAGAGATAAATGCTTTAAAGCTCTGGTCCGTTTTGCGTGAGCGCTTCAGGTTTCGCCAATTCCCGGGCAGATCCGGGGGGCTTGGTTCCGGTTGGTCATCGCTTGCGCCGTCAAGGCATAGCGGATGACACGGTTGCCACCCGCATTGGTGGCAAGATTGCCGCCAATGGTACAGGATCCGCGCGACCCCAGATCCAACGCGAAAAACAGGTCATGTTCCTCGGCCGTTTCCTGAAAGATCTGCAGCTTGGTTCCAGCCTGAACGATCATTGTTCCAGTTTCAACGCTCGTTTCCTCTATTTTATTCATTCTTTCCAATGATATGACGATCTCGCACTCTCGGGGTCTGGCTGCTTCCACCAGGCCGGTCATGCCACATTGCACCGCCACCGGCTGGCCGGTTTTGTGGCAAAGTTTCATAATTTCCGAAAGCTCGGCCGTCGATTTTGGCCTGCAAACCAGTGACGGGATGATTTCCGAAGTCCCATGCTCATCGGTAAAAAATCTGGCACCAACGTCCTGACCTTGCAGGCAGCCCTTGTCTCCTAGAATCTCTTTGGCGGCATTTACAAAACTGGAATCCATTTGCGACCTTTTTGGAATGTATGGAAATTGAAATCGTATACCGATTTCGTCGATCAAACCCTTGTTGATCTAAGGACCGGATGCTTGGCGATTGCATCACTTCGTACGGCAGCACCAATCCCGAACTTGTCAGGTTTCTGCTCTTCAAACACCAAAATCCGCGATGTCACTAATGTTATCCACCTGATACTGTTGGATGTCGCATGAAGCTGACCCGGTATTTCCACCAAGATTTGGCCCATCCGGTCGTTGTGTTTTCCACGTCATGATGTGGTCAATGTCCCCTTTTCGCCAAATTGGTCCGCAACCTTCTAGGTAACAAGGCCGCGCTGGTCCTCGCGGCCCATGGAGATCAGGTAAGGCGCCTCGGCCTGAAGGCGCTGGAAGCTTTCCTTGCTGTCCATGCCACGCCACTTGGAGGAAATAAGCGATTGTGCCACCGAGCCACCCAGCGTTGTACCGGGCCCAAGGACGACAAACATGTCCGGGGCGAATTCGCGCGCGGCAATGCTGATGGCGTGGCGGAAATCGTAGGTTTCGACCACCTGATGCCCCAGCGTATAGTCAAAAAGCGCGCCCGTGTCCGTGGCATGGGGCCACCAGATTGCGCCGCGCCCGTCGATCATCGGGACTGAGGGTTGCGCGAACATGGTGGCGTCAAAACGCTTTTTCGCGGCCTCTGACACCGGTTTTTGCAGCGCGGTGTGAAAGGCGGCATGATTGGCAAGGCGCAGCGGGAAACGGTCCTGCGGCTCAACTTTCGCGATGAATGCGTCAAGGCCCGCTTCGTTGCCTGCAAGAACCAGCATGCCGCCAAGGTCGATCGAAAGTGCCAGATCGTGATCAGACGTCGCATCTATCTGGCGAACCAGCTTCAGAACATCAGCGCGTTTTTCGGGGTCGGGACGCCAGTCGGCGCCAGTGATGGGATAAACCAACTGACCTCCGATCAGGCTGCCCTGCATCATTTGGCCCATGGTGTTGACGAGGGCAAAGCCCTGATCCGCATCCAGTGCACCAGCGCAAGCCAGCGTGCTGTACCACCCCATGGAATTGCCCGTGACAGCAACCACTTCAACACCGTCAAGCGACAGAAAATCTGCATAGCTCGCGGCATAGATGAGCGCCGAGGCATTGTCGCCGCGCGTGTGGGTGGCGACCGAATAGCGCGCAGCGCCATCCAGATCCGCGAGGGTTGCCTGACCCGCCGCCCTCCGCGCCCTGTCGAACCCGGCGAAAAGCGCAGATTTTTCGGGGTGCAGGCCGAACAGGCTGCCTAATTCGGGCTTGTTGTAGGCGCCCCGGCCGGGGCAGATGATGACGGCGCGCTTCACTGGACAAGCTCCTCGACGGCGGTGATGATCTGATTCACGTCGGGCAGGGTTGCGCCATAGGCCGGGCCGGTGGCGATAAAGCTGTCCTCGGCGGTGACGCGCGCGAGCCGCTGGTGACCGGCTTCGGTGAAAAGCGCCATCAAGGCCTCGGCCTGACCGCCTGTGCGGCGGCATTCATCGACGATCAAGATGTTCTTGCAGCCCTTCGTAGCCTCCAGAATCGAGGCTTCTGGCAGCGGAGCGAGCCAGCGCATGTCGATGATGCGCAGGTCAATGTCCTTTGCGCGTATCGCGGCCTCGGCCTTGCGCGAAAGGTAGTGGCCGTTGCCATAGGTGACGATGGCAAGATCCTTGCCGGTGCCGTGGACGGCGACATCGCCAAGGGCGATCCGTTGATCGGGGGACGGGTATGTCGTCATCCAGGCGTTGTCGCCGTCGGTTTCCATATCGCGCATGGGATAAAGCGCGATAGGTTCAAGAAACACCACCACGCGCTGTTCTTCACGGGCCAGCCTGACACATTCGCGCAGCATCATGGCGGCCTCGTCGCCGCGCGACGGGCAGGCGATGATCACACCGGGAATATCGCGCAGAACCGCGATCGAGTTGTCATTGTGGAAATGCCCGCCAAAGCCCTTCTGATAGCCCAGCCCGGCAATGCGCAACACCATCGGGTTGGTGAATTGACCGTTAGAGAAAAAGGGCAGGGTCGCGGCTTCGCCCCGGATCTGGTCTTCGGCATTGTGCAGATAGGCAAGGAACTGGATTTCGGGAATCGGCAGAAAGCCGTTTTGCGCCATGCCGATGGCAAGGCCGAGGATGGATTGCTCGTCAAGTAGGGTGTCAATCATGCGGTCTTCGCCAAAGCGTTGCTGAAGGCGCTGTGTCACGCCATAGACGCCGCCCTTGCGCCCGACATCTTCGCCACAGCAGATGATTTCGCGGTGTTCCAGCATCAGGTCGGTCAAGGCCCAGTTGATCAGGCGCGACATCGGCTGTGGCTTATCCATGGCATTCATGTCGCTACCGAAAGTTGCGGCGCGGCTTTTGGTGTCGGGGCCGTTGCTGGGGGCGCAGACGCGCTTGGGTGGAATGATCGAGGCCATCACATCCTGCGCGCTGCGCAGATGCGGGCGCTTCACCGCCTCGGCGGCTGCGCGTTCAACCCTGTCCCTGGTCTGGGTGTAGATTTCAAGCGCATCGGACGGTGCAAGCGCGCCCGCCTCGGCCAGCAACCGCACGGTGTGCAGCAGCGGATCGTTTGCCTCGTCGGCCTCGACCGCGTCGCGGGACATGTAGGTTGTCGGCATGTCAGCCCCGGCATGGCCATAAAGACGCACGGTTCGCAAATGCAGGAAGGCGGGCTTGCGACGGCTGCGGACATAGTCGGCGGCCTGGCGCGCGGCCGCGTACGCATCGTAAATATCAAGCGCGTCGCCATGAAAGTACCTGAGGCCAGGACGGTTCTGGAAACTGGCGGCGATCCAACCTGTCGGGGTCGGTGTCGAGATGCCGATGCCATTGTCCTCGCAGATGAAAAGCAGCGGCAGGGGGCTGGACTGAAACGAGGTCCAGCTCGCTGTGTTGAACGCGCCCTGGGCGGTCGAGTGGTTGGCCGAAGCATCCCCGAAAGAGCAGGCAACAAGCGCATCCTGCGGCAAAAGCTGATGCTCGGGGGTGTGGCGGCGCGACAGCCCGATGCTATAGGCGACACCAACGGCTTTGGGCAGGTGGCTGGCGATTGTCGAGGTTTGCGGCGGGATCATCAATGCCTTCGAGCCGAGCACTTTGTGGCGGCCGCCCGAAATCGGATCCTCGGACGAGCAGGCGAAGGACAACAGCATGTCCCAAAGTATGGGCTGGCCAGCAACCTGATCGGCACGGGCCAGTTGAAAGGCCGCATCGCGGTAATGCAGGAAGGCCATATCGGTCGGGCGCAGGGCGGCCGCCACGGCGGCCATGCCCTCATGCCCGGAAGAGCCGATCGTATAGAAACCCTGACCGGCCTTTTGCATGGCGCGGCTGGTCAAGTCGAGTGCGCGACTGACGCACTGGGCACGAAATAGTGCCACGGCGGCAGTGTGCGACAGCGCCAGGGTCGGTCGCTTGCCAGCGGGCAGATCGTTGGTGGCGACCCGCGACAGGAAGTTTTCGTGAACGATTTGGGCGCGATCCATGGTCTTGTCTTTCGTGCTAGTTCAGTTTGGCAGTGGCGCGGCGCAGGCGGGCTGCGCCATTTGCCAGATCCGCATCGGAATAGGCATAAGAAAGCCGAAAGTGACCGGGCATCGAAAATGCGCTGCCCGGAACCAGCGCCAGACCTTCCGAAGTCAGCAAATATCGGCAGAAATCTCCGTCGGTGGCAAGGTGACTGCCATCCGGGGCCAAACGCCCAAGCGCCTTTTCGCAGGACGCAAAGATGTAAAAGGCACCGTCAGGCAGGGCACAGCTTAGCAGCGGGTCGTCGTTGATGGCCCCGGCAACCATGTCGCGGCGCTTGCGAAAGATCTCGGCACGCTCGATAAGTAGGCCCTGATCGCCGGTCAGCGCGGCGACCGCCGCAGCCTGCGAGATCGAACTGGCACCAGAGGTGCTTTGACCCTGCACATCCTGCATCGCCTCGATCACGGCTTCGGGGCCGATGGCCCAGCCAATACGCCAACCGGTCATCGCATAGGCCTTCGAGACACCATTGATGACCACCGTGCGGTCGCGCAGGTCGGGAAGGGCGGTGAGCAACGATGTGAATGGCACATAGGCGATATGCTGGTAAATCTCGTCAGAGGCGATCCAGACATGCGGATGGCGGCGCAGCACCCCGCCGAGCGCTTCCAGTTCTGCGCGGGAATACATCGCGCCAGACGGGTTGGACGGGGAGTTCAGCAACAACCAGCGGGTGCGCGGCGTGATCGCGGCCTCAAGCTGTGCGGGGGTAAGCTTGTAACCCTGGTCGCCGCCACAGGCGACTTCGATGACGCTGCCACCTGCGAAACGCACAATGTCGCGATAGCTGGTCCAGTAGGGCGTTGGGCAAATCACCTCGTCGCCGTCATTGAGGCTGGCGAGAAACAGGTTGGACAACACCTGTTTTGCACCTGTCGAGATAATGACATTGGCGCGCCCGACATTGGCATCTGCGGCAACGGCGTCACGCAACGCCGCAGTTCCTGCCGTGGGCGGATAGCGGGTCTGGCCTGCGGCCATCGCGGCGGTTGCGGCGGCGCACACATGCGCAGGTGTCGGAAAGTCAGGCTCGCCCGTGGCTAGGCTAAGGATGTCTTTTCCACTCGCACGCATGCGGGCAGCGGCCTCGGATATCTGCACGATCTCCGAGATGGCGATTGATGCGATGCGCTCGGCGCGTTTGAACGCCTGTTTCGGGGTAGCGTCATGCATGTTCGGACTCCCTTGCGTCGAAGCTGATTTCGCTATGGTTTACATCGGATTTTCGGTTATAAATATCATTGCTAATGCACTTTTCGATGAGTTTTACGAATGCAAGTGGCAGGCAGATGGTGACACAAGTGGATCGGAAACCGATGAAGCAGCCAGGTTCAGCACCGAGCGCGCAGAGGCGCTATCTTCCTTCTAACGCAGTGCTGCGCAGCTTTGAATGTGCGGCGCGGCACGAAAGCTTCACCCTTGCGGCAGAAGAACTGCACCTGACTCAAAGCGCTGTCAGTCGGCAGGTGAAGGAACTGGAAGACATCATAGGTACGGCCCTGTTTCGCAGGGTCGGGCGGCGCGTCGTGCTGACACCGGCGGGGCGGAACTTTGTCAACGAATTGTCTGTCGATCTTGAAAGCATCCGGCAAACCGTGATGCGGGCGATTTCTGCGGGGACAACGGGTGCGGTCATACGGGTTGCCACCTTGCCCGCCTTTGCCAGCCGCTGGCTGATTCCGCGTCTCAGCGAATTCACCGCGCAGCATGGCGGCATCGAGATCAGCTTTGCCACGCGGCTTGAACCGTTTGACATGAGCCGCGAACATTTTGATCTGGCGGTACATTTCGGACGTCAGGACTGGCCTGGAACCGACATGCAGCTTTTATGCTCGGAAACCATGATTGCCGTGGCTTCACCGGACTTCAAGGCGCGCCACAAGGTGACATCCATTGCCGATCTGGCAGGTGTCCCCCTGTTGCACCTGGAAACCCGCCAGGCAATCTGGGAGGATTTCTTTGCCCATGCGGGTATGACTGGCGGGCGCGCGGGCGCCGGACAGTATTTCGATCAGTTCACCATGGTGATTGCAGGGGCTGTCGCATCGCTTGGAGCAGCCCTTTTGCCGACCTATCTGATTGAGCAAGAGCTTGCCGAGGGCAGCCTTGTCCAGCTGGACAAGATGACCATCACGACCGGGAACAATTATTATCTGGTCACGCCCGCGAAAACCGAAAATGCCCATGTCGCAACGTTTGCGGCATGGATGAAGCAATGTGTGAGCAAAACCTGATCAGTGTATTTTTGGAATGCTTTCATTCGTTTTGAATGATTTGTTATTGACTTAACTTCGGGCATTTTAGGCATAAAGGGGCTCTTTCATGGGTACCACAATGCCGGATAGCGAAATGAGGTTTGCAATGAACGTGAAAGCACTGACAGAAAGCACTTTGGACAAGCTGGGTGTGGCCAAGTCCGCCTGGACGACAGGCGACCTCGCGGTGGACAGCCCCGTATCGGGCGAGCAGATTGCAAAAGTGAAAATGGCCAGCGTAGCAGATGTCGCCGGCGTTGTGGCAAAGGCGCAAGAGGCATTTTTGCTGTGGCGCAAGGTTCCGGCGCCGCGCCGGGGCGAGCTTATTCGCCTGCTTGGCGAAGAACTCCGCCGTTCGAAAGAAGATCTTGGCAAGCTGGTCTCGATCGAGGCGGGCAAGTCGGTTTCCGAAGGGCTTGGCGAAGTTCAGGAGATGATCGACATCTGCGATTTCGCGGTCGGCCTGTCACGTCAGCTGTACGGTCTGACCATCGCAACCGAACGCCCCGGCCATCGCATGATGGAACAATGGCACCCCCTTGGTGTTGTCGGTGTGATCTCGGCGTTCAACTTCCCCGTTGCCGTATGGTCGTGGAATACCGCGCTGGCGCTTGTTTGCGGCAACCCCGTGATCTGGAAGCCGTCGGAAAAGTCGCCTCTCACCGCGTTGGCTTCGATGGCAATCTTGGGACGCGCGCTGGAACGGTTCGGGGATGCCCCCGAGGGGCTTGTCTCGCTGATCAACGGACGCGGCGATGTCGGCGCGGCAATGGTCGAAAACCCCGGTGTCGCGCTGGTGTCCGCAACCGGATCGACCCGCATGGGTCGCCTTGTCGGGCCAAAGGTTGCCCAACGCTTTGGCCGTTCGATCCTTGAACTGGGCGGCAACAATGGCGGCATCGTCGCCCCCAGTGCCGATCTGGACATGACCCTGCGTGGCGTTGCCTTTGGGGCGATGGGTACGGCCGGACAACGCTGCACGACGCTGCGGCGCCTGTTTGTGCATACGTCTGTCTATGACCAACTGGTCGGCGGTTTGAAGAATGCCTATGAAAGCGTGTCCGTTGGCAACCCGCTGGACAGTGACGCGCTGGTCGGTCCACTGATTGACAAGGATGCTTTCGACGGCATGCAAAAGGCACTGGATGCGGCGCGCAAACTGGGCGGCAAGGTAACCGGCGGCGCGCGCGTTGAAGTTGCTGGTGCAGAGGGCGGATATTATGCCCGTCCCGCATTGGTCGAGATGCCCGAGCAGACCGGTATCGTCTGCGAGGAAACCTTTGCGCCGATCCTTTATGTGATGAAATACGATGATCTGGAAGATGCCATTGCGCAGCATAACGCTGTTGGCGCCGGGCTGTCGTCGTGCATCTTCACCATGGACATCCGCGAAGCGGAGACCTTCGTCAGCGCAGCCGGGTCCGACTGCGGCATCGCCAATATCAATATCGCAACATCCGGCGCGGAGATCGGCGGTGCATTCGGTGGTGAAAAGGAAACCGGCGGCGGGCGTGAAAGCGGCTCTGACGCATGGAAGGGCTATATGCGGCGGGCCACGAATACGATCAACTATTCCGCTGAACTGCCTTTGGCGCAGGGCGTGTCATTTGACATCTGACATGCTGCACGCCTCAGGACCCCGGTCCCGAGGCGTGCAACATCCAAGCCCAATTGGCGCCGGAGTTGGCAATCTTCCGCAAGGTGCGAAATGCGTCAGAATACTGCCTTGTTATGCCGCATGGGCTGCGACCCGCTGTAAAGAAACGATAAAATTTCATTGCCGATCACCGGAGACCGTTCATGGCAGACCATTGGCAACAGGTATTGCGCGACTATTGGGGCATTGACGCCACACTGAATACGCTGGACGGCGAATTTGACCTGAACTTTCTGGCCGAAGCGGCGCAGGGTTACATTCTCAAGGTCATGCGCGCCGAATGCGAGACAGAATTCGTCGACCTGCAGTGCCGCGCTTTGGAACACATCGCCACCCATGCGCCTGCCGTCCGTGTTCCGGGTGTTGTCAAGACGCTGAACGGCGAACTGTTTGCCACTGTTTGCGATGAAACAGGCGCAGATCGGCTGGTCTGGGTACTGGACAAGATCGAGGGCAAGACATTTGCCGGTGTTCGGCCACATTCGCAGAGCTTGCTTGCCGATGTCGGCCATGCGGTTGGCGCGATGGACCGCGCACTGGCCGATTTTTCGCATCCCTGTCTAAAGCGTGATTTCAAATGGAATCTGACGCAGGGCAACTGGATCGTCAAGCAATTGCATGTGATCACCGATCCACAGCGCCGTGACCTGGTCACAGACATCTTGAATGATTTCAACCTTGCCAAACCGAAGCTGGATGCCTTGTCGTCCATGGCGATCCACAATGATGTGAACGACTACAATATCATCGTGCAAGGATCATTGACACAGGCACCGCATGTGGCCGGTCTGATAGACTTGGGCGATATGTGTGCCAGCCCAAGGATATGTGATCTGGCAATCACCTGCGCGTATATGGTTCTGGATCATCCCGATCCGGTACGGGCATTATCGGCTGTGGTTGCGGGGTATCATGCGGCTTGGCCCCTGACGCCGGAAGAGGTCGATCTGATATGGCCACTCTTGCGGATGCGGCTGGCGGTCAGTGTTGTGAATTCGACGCTGATGGCTCTGGAAAATCCTGATGATCCCTATGTGGTGATCTCGCAGAAACCGGCATGGGATTTCTTGCAGACCCATAACGTGAATGAAAAGATGATTGGCATGCGCCTGCGAGCCACTTGCGGAATGCCGGTTACTGACACGGCGCCGCAGGTTCTGGCATGGCTTGACGGTCAGCGCGGCAGTTTTGCGCCGTTGCTCGGGCAACCGTTGGATAACGCCCCGATGGGCAGCCTGTCGGTTGAAAACTCGACCAGCCCGCGCAACCCTTTTGATCTGCCGCTGGCCGAGGCGATGCTTGTCGGACAGGAATTCGACACCGGCGGTATTTGGCTGGGATATTACAACGAACCGCGCCTGATCTACAGCGCCCCAGCGTTTCGGCTTGGGCCGTGGAAGGCGTCAAACCGGCGCACGGTGCATCTGGCAGTTGACGCCTTTACCGCGGCGGGAACGCAATTGCATGCACCGCTTCAGGGCGTGGTCCACACTGTCGAGAACCGGACCGAACATTTGGATTACGGCGGTGTCGTGATCCTTGAACATGCAACGCCGGAAGGTGGCGCATTCTATACGCTTTACGGGCATCTTGATCCGGAAATCTGCGACCGGCTGCATCCCGGCCAGAAGATCGCCAAAGGCGAGGTTTTTGCCCGGCTTGGCGATGTGACGCAATCGGGCGGCTGGGCACCGCATGTGCATTTCCAACTGGCTTTAAGCACCGATGGCATGGGGCAGGACTGGCCCGGTGTGGCGGATCCCGATGACCTGACCCTTTGGAACGCCCTGTGCCCCAACCCGGCCGCGTTGCTAAACCTGCCGGACGCCGCCGTGGCCTATCAACCAACTGACAAGACGCAGGTTCTGGCCGACCGCACCCGCCTGTTCGGGGCCAATCTGAAGCTGAGTTATGCCGATCCGGTGATGCTGGTTCGCGGCTGGCGACACCATCTGTTTGACGAATGGGGGCGGCCCTACCTGGACGCCTACAACAACGTGCCGCATGTGGGGCACGCCCATCCACGCATTCAGGCCGTCGCTGCGGATCAGTTGAAGCGGATGAATTCCAACACCCGCTACCTGCATCCCGCACAGGTGGCCTTTGCGGAAAAGATCACCTCGAAACTGCCCGCCCCCCTGTCGGTCTGCTTTTTCGTCAACTCAGGGTCCGAGGCGAACGAGCTGTCGCTGCGCCTTGCCCGTGCAGCGACAGGCGGTCGCGACATGATCACGCCCGATCATGGCTATCACGGCAACACCACCGGGGCGATTGACCTTTCCGCCTACAAATTCAACGCCAAAGGCGGGGTGGGGCCAAGCGATTGGGTTCATCTGATCGAGGTCGCGGATGACTATCGTGGCCGGTACCGACGGGACGATCCGGACCGGGCAGTGAAATATGCCGCACAAGTGGATGCGGCCCTGTCGAAAATCACCGCAAAGGGTGGCAAGCTGGCCGGTTTCATCGCCGAGACCTTTCCAAGTGTGGGGGGCCAGATCATTCCGCCGCCGGGTTATCTGGCCGAGGTTTATGCCCGCATCCGCGCCGCTGGCGGCATCTGCATCGCGGACGAGGTGCAAACCGGGCTGGGGCGGTTGGGAGATTATTACTTTGGTTTTGAGGAACAGAAGGCCCTGCCCGACATCGTGGTGCTGGGCAAACCCATCGGCAACGGCCATCCGCTGGGTGTGGTGGTGACAACCCGCACGATTGCAGACGCCTTTGCTCAGGGGCCAGAGTATTTTTCGACCTTCGGCGGGTCCACATTATCATGTCGCATCGGCAAAGAGGTGCTGGACATCGTGGATGATGAGGGGCTTATGGAAAACGCGCGGTTGATGGGAAATGCGCTACTGGAAGGCATGCATCATCTTGCAGAAAAGCATGATCCAATTGGAGATGTGCGCGGCTATGGGCTGTTTATCGGAGTCGATCTGGTGACGAACCGCGACAGCCGCGAACCGGCCACCGCAATCGCGGATTACGTCAAGAACCGCATGCGCGATCACCGGATTCTGATTGGGTGCGAAGGCCCTTTTGACAACATCCTGAAAATCCGCCCGCCCCTGACCATAGATACAGAAGGTGTCACCATGATCCTGAGCGTTTTCGATCAGGTGATGGAAGAGGTGGGAAACCTTCGTGGACTTGCGCCCTGAACGCGACAATGTTAGCCGATGCAACCAATCTGCGGGGGTATGGATGGTCCGATTGAAAGCGCCGTGCAGTCGGCAAGATAACTAAGGGCGGTAGACGTTCACCGTATTTGAATGATTGTTGCCGCAATCGATATGAAAGCTTTGAAGCCCTGATCTGTCTTGCACGAGCGCATGGCTATCCCTCTGGTTTTATTCAACTTGTCGAAGTAGTTCTCGATCAGCTGTCGCCATTTGAGGTTTCCTTGACGAAGGTTGCGGGAAACTTCCGATTGGATTTTGGCGGTATAACCGGGATGATGCCACGTTCCGGCAGGTCATTCCGCATCGAAAGCCCTATCCGCCAGCAAATGCCCAGCAGACAGATCACGGACCAACGTATTAGTCTCGCGCAGATCGTACGCCTGTCCCGTTGCTTGGCAGGGCATGTTTAGATGCCAGAGAAGGGGGCCAGGCAGAAATCGGCGCGATTGGCGAGCGCGTAGTTTGCCTGACAGCGGATTGTCTTCAATCCGCGAGAGGTGGAACGGTGGACCTTCACGATCGTTCCGTCCATTGCCCGGCAGGCGATTTGCAAGGCAATCAATGAGGGGATCATCGCGTATTCCAAGTCGGCGTCTGAAACCATCTCTTTGAACATGCGATGGAAAGCGTCCACTTTGACCCACCTGCGGAACCGCTTGAACAGGCTGTTCCATTTGCCAAATTCGCCCGGCACGCTCTCATGCATGTAAACATGCATGAGAGCGTGCCGGCTCACGGTTGCCCATTGTGGCGCCATTGGCTCGAGCCCAGGTGGCAACGCGCCCCGGTGCGGACAATTCACAGGACCGCTTCAACGAACAAGCGAGTATCACGCCCGGTTTGTCCCGAACCGGATAACTTCCCAAGGCAATACGGTTTGGTGATGCCCATTGCGCATCGGTCAAAACTCTTCGGCTCAAGGCAATTCT
>RCMY010000936.1_pt1 | contig 28007 bp, 21 predicted proteins | sample 2041341 | NCBI WGS metagenome assembly RCMY01 (sample SAMN09708234, study PRJNA481090) | Marine sediment metagenome, whole genome shotgun sequencing project.
AGCCATAGCTACGGAATTCAAAAATGAGGAAATTAGGGTGCAAAATGTGAAAATCGCAGGTAAAAGAAAAAGTCTAAATGAGTTCAATGTCCTGATATACATCATTTTTATTCATTCGATGAAATAATACCTTTGGATATTCCAAACCAAAACCAATGATCCGGATTATAGAAGAGAAAGGGGAATGGCGAGCGTTATTGACAAGTCTAGAAAATGTAGATTTCTACCACACTTATGATTACCATTATCTGGATAAAAAAGAAAATGAACGACCCGTTCTAATACAATATAGCGAAGGAAGTGCGCTAATTGCCTTGCCTCTACTTATCAGACCTATACCCGGTACAGGCTATAATGATGCCACTTCGGTTTATGGATATGCCGGGCCTATAATCAAGAATATCGACGATAGTTTTGATAATACCGGGTTTTGGAACGAACTAAAACAATTCCTTGCCCAACAAAAAGTAATATCGATTTTCACGAGGTTAAATCCATTTATTCCCCATCAACAAGAGTGCTTAAAAAATATAGGGGAGACTATAACCCTAGGCCCTCTGGTCAATATTGATATTACCCAAGATTTAGAGACCCAGCGAGGGCAATACCAAAAAAGGTTACGAAGCTATGTCAGCCAGGGTAGAAAACAGTGTACTATTAAAAAAGCGATTGAACCGGAGGATGTGAACACCTTCATAGAAATATATCATGAGACCATGTTGAGAATACATGCCGAACCACGATATTTCTTTACTAGCGATTATTTTCAAGGCCTTCTTCATGCCGAAGATTTTAAATCTAAAATCTTATTGGCATCCGACAATGAAACCGGGAAAGCAATTGCAGGTGTGCTATACATTAAAAAGGGTGAAATCGTACAATACCACTTGACGGGCACCAAAGCAGAATTTATGCACTTGAACGCTGTTAAGTTATTAATAGACGCTATTCGAATCGAAGCTACACAAGAGGGGTATACCTATCTGAACCTAGGTGGCGGTGTCGGAAGCCACGAAGATTCCTTGTTCCGTTTTAAAAACAGTTTTTCTAAAGATTTAAAGCCTTTTCAGGTCTGGAAATATATTTGTGATGAAAGGGTTTATGAACAATTAGTAACAGAAAAACAGAGCAGACCTTGTGCTTCTTTTCATAGAGATTGCACTTCGTATTTTCCATGTTACCGATGTGCCGTTTAAGAGACTGTTTTATAATGTGTGAGTAGCTTAGACCGTTCAGGGTTATAGGTTATTTTTCCTGCCCGCCGGACTACAGGCTCCAAGGATGTTGTAATTGTGAAATTCCAAGTCTAGTTTCTTCTTTAGTGTGGCTTTCATATCAATTTCGGTCAAGATCCCAAAACCTTCCTTTTTCAGAGCTTCGGTGGTTTTTGATACGGCTTATTCAAAACCTTGATTTTGGATGAGTGTAGAAAAATAATAGTCCATGTTGATGTGGTTTTATGAGTTTTACAAGGAGCAACACCTTACGTATTACTTTTAATTATATCGGATGCAAGGGAATTGCTACTAAACCATTCGTTCAGTTGTTCCACATCATCCTTTTTGCAAAGTTGGGTGCCTTGGGTCATCGTCGCTGCGGTACCACATGCCACGCCGTATTTTACCATTTCGGATAGCGATTTTCCGTGGGCAAGGGCAAAGACCATTCCCGCTACCATGCTGTCCCCAGCGCCAATAGTGCTTTTCTGGTATACGACGGGCGCCGCAATATATTCGGTGACGTTTTGCGTAACCATGAGGGCACCTTGGGCGCCTAGGGATACCACCAAAATTTCACAACGCTGTTCCGATACAAATTTCTTGGCATACGATTCCAGTTCGATAAAGGATATGGTTTCTACACCGCAAAGTGCCGCAAGTTCCCCTAAATTCGGTTTCATAAGGTATACTCCCGCTTCTGCACCTTTGCGCAAAGCCTCCCCCGAAGTATCCAGAATGAATTTGACCTTCTTTTTCTTACAAAGTGCAGCGATTTGGGCGAAGAAGTCGATGGGCATGCCAGGACAAAGACTACCGCTGGCCACAAGGAAATCATTCGCTTGCAAGACTTCTTTCAACTTGTTCAAGGTGGTTTGCCATTCGTTTTCAGTGACGGCCGGTCCCGGCATTCCGAATCGGTATTGCTGATGGTTCGTAGTGTCGGTAACCGCTAGGTTTTCCCTTGTCCAAGCCTGTATGGGGATAATCTGTTGCAGCATGTCCGCTTCCACGAGCAGGTTTTTCAGATGGTTCCCGGTAGGTCCGCCTGCCATATACATACACAATGAAGTACCACCCAATTCGTTGATTACGCGGGACACATTTATACCGCCTCCGCCCGGTTCGAAAATAGGGGCGGTGCACCTTAATTTACTGTGGGGCTTTATACCGGCAACGCTGGTGCTTTTATCGATTGCCGGATTAACGGTAAGTGTGATTATTTTCTTCATCTCTCTATGTATTAACGGTCTTTGAGTTGTATTCAAATATAAACCGAAGACAAGACCCCACATATGACCAATGTCATTGTTCAAAGAGGCCTTCCAAAATACCTTCGATAAAAATGTTGAAATGAAGGCATTTCAAAACAGTCGCTAAATACCAACAGATGAAATATTCGATTTTTTTCGCCCTAATTGTTATGATTGCGGGTTGCAAAGATGGTCCAAAATCCAAGGTAGCGCCGCTTGACGGGAATCCGGTTGCCGAGGAAGCTCCATCCAATACACCACATCCGGGAAAACAAATTATGGAGCAGGAATGTTATATCTGCCATGATCCAAAAGCTTCGATGGCCAATGGGATTGCCCCTCCCATGGAGTCCATCAAAAGACACTATATCGGTCCCGACACTACAAAAGAGGAATTTACAGAAGCATTGATCCAATGGGTCAACGATCCGGAAACGGCATCGAAAATGCCCGGTGCCCATGCCAAGTTCGGCCCCATGCCGTACATGCCCAATCCCGATGATGCCGTGGCCCAAATTGCCGATTATATCTATGATAACCAAATACAAAAGCCGGAGTGGTTTGATGCCCATTTTCAAAAAGCACATCGAAAAGGAGCGGGAATGGGGGAGTGCCTGTGTTTCGACTATGACGAGGAAAAGATATATGCGGCTACAGGCCTCGCGTATGCCCTAGAAGCCAAGACCGAATTGGGGAAGAACTTAAAGAAGGCTATTCAGGAGCAAGGAACCATAGGGGCCATCCAGTTCTGTCAAGTGGAGGCGACAAAACTGACCGATAGCGTTTCTATGATGAAGAACGCCGTTATCAAAAGGGTTTCCGACAAAACTAGAAACCAAAATAATCGGGCCAATAATGAGGAACTCGGCTATATAACATCTTTCAAGAAAATGCTGGCTTCCGGTGATGGCGTTGAACCCATTGTGAATAGTGAAGATGGTGAGGTCAATTTTTACTATCCCATTATCACCAACGCACTCTGTCTGCAATGCCATGGTAAACCCAATGAGCAGATTCAACCGGAAACTTTGATGATGCTCAAAAAATTATATCCGGAGGATGAGGCCATTGGGTATGATGTGGATGAAGTACGTGGTATCTGGAGTATCAATTTCAATGCGGATAATTGATATGGCTGCATTACCCAGGCTCAACTGCCAAATAAAGTAGCGTAGGATTTGCTGAATGTGCTTTTTGGAGGAAAAAGCAAAGTGTAAGCGAATTCTTTCGTTTAAAAATCCTATTTTGCTACATAAATAGGTACACGATGATTATCCACCACCTCGGCGAAGGCAAATCACTGCTCAACCAATTCATTGCAGAAATCAGGGATGTTGAAATCCAAAAGGATGCTATGCGGTTTCGCAGGAATATCGAACGTATCGGCGAAATCTTAAGCTATGAACTGAGCAAGCAACTGAACTATTCCGCGAAGGTGGTTGAAACCCCCTATGGCACTAAGAAGATGAGCTTGCCTATCGATAAGTTGGTACTGTGTTCCGTACTTCGGGCAGGCTTGCCCTTGCATCAAGGGATGTTGAATTATTTTGATGGGGCCGAGAACGCTTTTATTTCCGCCTATCGCCATCACCGGGGCGATGAAGATGCCTTCGAGGTCATCATAAACTATTTTGCTGCACCGTCTTTGGCAGGTAAAACCTTGGTGCTTACAGACCCCATGTTGGCCACGGGGAAGACCTTGGAAAATGTGCTAAAAGCGCTCAAGGGTCACGGCAAACCCAAACAGATCCACATTCTTTCCGTAATCGGTGCCTCAAAAGGTATCGAACACATCAAGACCATTTTTCCTGAAAACACTCATTTGTGGATTGCCGCTATTGACGAAGAGTTGAATAAAAGAGGTTATATACTTCCGGGAATTGGCGATGCCGGCGATTTGGCTTTTGGGGAGAAGTTGTAGGTGAAATAATCCTTTTGAAACGTTTCATAAAAAGCTCTTTTAAAACCTACTAAAAAGGACCCGGAATACCAGTTTAAAATGGAGTGTATTACTATTCTTCGTATAATAGATATAATAGTAATCGTTTATATTTCTACGGTACCTGAAGCTGAAAAAATCGTGCTTTCCAAAAAAAAATAAGAATTGAAACCAAATCCAGAACTCAAAAAATTCATACAACCTTATGACGAGGGAATTCAAAAATTGACATTGGAATTGCGAGATTTTATAACAAATCTGGAGCCAGAAGCGAACGAATTGATTTGGGACAATTACAATGCGGTAGCATTGGCTTACTCGAAATCGGAAAAATTAAAAGATGCCTTTTGTCATATTGCGGTTTATTCGCAACACGTAAACTTCGGATTTAATCGTGGGGCGGAATTGACAGGCAGAAACCTAAAATTGGATGGAAAGGGCAAGCTAATAAGACATATTTCGGTAAAGGACATGAAATCATTTCCCAAGAATGAAATTAAAACATTGATTTGGGAGGCCGTCGGAATTTCGGAAAAGCTGAATAAGAACTTAACGGACAAAAATGTTCGACCGAAAAGTATAGTAATGTCAATTTCGGAAAAAAAAATACGACCGAACGGAAAAGCCAGCGGGTAACTAATAGGATGGCAATAAGTAATGCGGGCCAGCTCCATAAGAACCAGAAACAAAACCCAATACAATTACTTCCCCCTACTTCGCTTCCCCCATTTCACCACCTCATACCAAAGCACCGAAACACTCCCCGCCAAAATAGAAATCGACAATTGGTTTAAACTCAAGGGTTGAAATTGAAAGAAGGCGGTAACGGAGGGTACCAAGAGTAAAACCGCACTAATGGCAATGGTAATCCCGATAATCAACGGCACTAAGTTGTTCTTATATTTCAGGGTCGTAAATATCGAAAAGTAGAAGGAACGATTGACCAAGGTTAAAAAGATATTGGCAACGATCAGCACCATAAAAACCATGGTACGTGTAACGGATTCGTTAAAACTTTGCGCTACCGCATATTGATATACCGATAAAGCTCCAAGCGTAATGGCAAGGCCTTGAATTATGCTGGTTACCAATTCCCTAAACTTAAAAAAGGTCGTCGTAAAGGGTCTTGGCTTTTTGCTCATCGCGTTTTTTTCCATCGGTTCGTTTTCATAGATGATGGAACAGGTAGGCCCCATAATCAATTCCAGTAGAATGACATGGGAAGGGGAGAAGATATATGGATACAGCCACCCCAAGGCCAAGGGTATGAACACGGTTAAAATAATGGGCACGTGAATGGAAATAATATACTGTATCGCCTTCTTAAGGTTCGTATAGATTTTCCGGCCCATAGCGATGGCATCGACCATTCTAGAGAGGTCGTCATCCACCAAAATCAGCGAAGCGGCCTGCTTGGCGATTTCCGTTCCTTTCTTGCCCATAGCTATGCCGAAATGGGAGGCCTTTAGGGCAGGGCCGTCGTTAACGCCGTCGCCGATCATGGCCACCACTTCGTTATTGGCCTTTAAGGCGTTGATGATTCGGAGTTTGGCATCGGGAAACATTCGGCTAAAAACCTGGGTGGTCTTGACTTTTTGTTGGAGTTCGGTATCCTGCAGTTGCATCAGTTCGTCGCCGGACATACATTTTTCATATCCCTTAAACCCGATTTGTTTAGCGATGGCCAGAGCGGTAGCGGCATAGTCCCCCGTTACCAGCTTTACGTTGATGCCTGCTTTATCAAAATCTTGGAGTACGGAACCGATATTTTCCTTTGGTGGGTCATAAAACGCGACGATTCCCTTGAATTGAAAGGGAAAGTCTTGTTGACGTTTGGGATAGTCCGTTCCCTTAAAGTCGGCCACACCGACGCCCAACATACGATACCCCTCTTTTCCCAAAGTTTTAATGGTTTCCTCAATGTGCACTTTCTCTTCTGGGGTCAGATTTGAAATCTCGAAAAAGGCTTCCGCAGCGCCTTTTGCCGCAATAATCCGATGGCCCTGTTTATCCTCGAAAAGATGGGTCATCATAGGTGGTTTTCCACCCAAGGGATACTCGTGCACCATAGTATAGTTCGGCCGTTCATCTAATACGATACGCCGAGCATAGGCCTCGTGCAAGGCTATTTCCATCGGGTCAAAGGGAATGGGTTCACTGGCCCACATGGCCAAGGTGATCAGTTCTATTTCGGCAGTGTTCAAATCCCCTTCGGCCGAACTGATTTCACCCGAGGCCATGGTAAACAATTTGACGAGGCTCATCTTGTTTTCCGTAATCGTTCCGGTCTTATCTACGCAAATTACCGTGGCACTGCCAAGGCTTTCCACGGTCTTCATCTGTTTGACCACAATACCCATTTTCATCAACCGCCAAGCGCCCAAGGCCATAAATGTAGTAAAGGCCACGGGGATTTCCTCCGGTAAAACACTCATCGCCAAGGTCAGGGCCTTCAACAGGCTATCCAATATATCGTAGGACTTCAAATAATTGATACCCCAGACCAGCACAAAAGCAACCCCTCCCCAGATGGACATGTGTTTTACAAAGTTGGCGATCTGCCGTTCCAAGGGTGTTTTTTCCTCTTGAATGGATTCTAGGCTCTTCCCGATTTTGCCCAATTCAGTTTTGTTCCCGATAGCGGTAACCGTGGCAATGGCCAATCCGCTCGCCACCGTGGTACCGCTGAAAATGGAATTATCGGCCTTTTCCGCATCCTTAAAAACGGAAAAGGATTCCCCCGTGAGAATGGATTCGTTGACCGAAAAATCGTTGGAATGTACGATGCTGCCATCGGCCTGGATTATAGTGCCTTCCTCGACCATAAGGTAATCCCCGATAACGAGTTGTTCGCTTGGTATTGCGATGACTTCCCCATTTCGGATTACAGTACAGTTGGGCTGTGTAAGGGTTTTCAGCTTTACCAAAGCGTTACGGCTTCTAAAATCCTGATACAGTGATATGGAAGCTACCAAAACGATGGCAGAAGCCATAAAGATGCCGTCGCCCAAATTTCCGGTGATAAAATAGATGGAAGCTGCTACCAAAAGCAACAAGACCATTGGTTCTTTAACGATGTTTTTAAGGGCGTCTAAAAACCCGCTGTCCTTTTTATAGGTCAAGGTATTCGTTCCGTGGGTCTTTCTTGAGGCAATTACTTCCTCTTCGGTCAATCCTTTTATGCCAAAGTTGTTTATGGACATCTTATATGATGTTTAGTGTTAATCCTTATAGAAGCCATAAAATATCTTAGGACAGCAAGACCCGCGTTATCTGCAGTTTTTTTGGCTCTTGTTGCCGCCAAGCATTGGCTACCTTCACAGATACTTCGCGCTGATATTTCGATGGCTCTACCCCCTTTAGTTCATTAAAGCGATTTTAAAAGCATCCGAAGAAGCCATTACTCTTGTTAACAATGCCCTTTTCTTTACCGTCGTTTAAAGTGTTTTTAAATTTTTCAATGCCGTTTTCGCCGCGTCGTAACCCAAAGCGAAAATGGTATCCATATCTTTTAATAAGAAGGTACTGTAATTCGTAAGGTCTTTTGCAGATATAACTAGATCACAATCTTTGAACTTGGCCAGAGAATCGCTAGCCATTCGTATTTTATAAGCACGTTCCATAATGCTGTAGGAATGCTTCAGGTCTTCTATTTTTACCTTTTCAAAAGGGTTGACGTAACTACCTATCATTCGGTCGCAATACTTTTGGATAAGCTCGGAAGGAAAGTTGTTCAGAATACCACCATCCGCATAATAGCCGTCCTTGATTTTTACAGGAGCAAAAAGACCGGGAAATGAGGCGGATGCCAACACGGGCCGGATGAGTTCCCCTTGATGAAAGACCTTCGACGTACCGTCCAACATATTGGTGGCCGTAATATAAAGTTTTTTTTGCAAGGCCTCAAAACTATCTGTGGGCAGGTAGGCGACAAAACTATCATAGAATTTCTCGGAATCTACAAACCCGGGTTTGTTCCTTGCATATCTGTTAATACTGAAGATCTGCACGGTCTTGAAAAAATCCAGGATGACTTCCCAACCATGACCGGCCGCGTAGAGTGCGCCCACTATCGCACCTGCACTGGCGCCGGCGATGTGGGTCGGATAGATATCCATTTCTTCCAACGCCTTTATCGCACCGATATGGGCAATACCGCGAACGCCGCCTCCGGAAAGTACTAGCCCTGTATTCATATTTTGATTATCTGAATTTCCACACCAAAAATAGACACGCTGTCTGAAAGGTAATATGATGAATATCATAGGGAACTCATCTTCAATAATAATGGTCTTTAAGGTAGCAAATAGAAATTGCATTGGACCTTAGGGGGAATTGATCAACGATTTGGGTGATATGCCGAATGTGAGATACTGTTCGAAGTAGTTTCTGAAACTATAAAACATCAGGTTCCACTGACAACTATCGTTCTCCCACGATTATGCTAAGGGTTTCATTTTTTCCTTGAACCTTCTTCACGTTTTTCGCACTGACTTTCGTACCCCAAAGGTACACACGCTTTAGGCCGGAAATTTTTTCAATATCCCCTAAGCACGCGTCGGTTACCTGAGTGCCATAAAGGTTCAAGGCTTCCAAATGTTCCAGTTTTGATAACAAGGCCACACCTTTGTCGGAAATAGCGGATTTTTCAAGTTCGAGCCGGGTCAGGTTCTGAAACTTCGCAACTATGGCCAACCATTCATCCTGAATATTAGTACCGGCCAATGAGAGCCATGTGATATATTCTTTTACCTGCTCTAGTTTTTGAAGCTGGGCCTCGGTCAAATCGTTGCCCGAATAACTAACGTCGAGCAAAGGGTTTGAGGCCCCCAAGGATTTTACCGAAAAACCGCTTTTGCGCAATTCCGAAATTTGGGTACTGTCCAATCTGGCCAATTGCACCATCTCATACCAGGGTTTTGGTTCGGTATCAAGTCCATACCGTCGCAAGAGTACGGGTTTCATGTTATCGTTTATGGCTGTTTCAGATACGTTGTCCTCAAACGAGGCTCCGTTGTCAATCCACCATTCCACAATCTTGACCTCATCGTAGGTCAAAGGGTTTTGCGTGGGCGGCATGAATTTAACATCGCGCTGGGGCAGGGTAATTCTTCTGAAAAGTTCGCTTTCTTCGGTACTACCGTTTACGATAATCGGATCGCCTTGGCTTCCCATTAAGAGGGAATCGGGGGCGGACATATTCAGGCCGCCTCGCTGTACCTCGTTACTGTGGCAGGCAAAACACTTTTTTTCAAATATGGGTTGTACGAGATCATTGTACACCAAGACGGAATCAGGATTGCCAAAGCGGGCTACCGAATCGTTTTCTTTTTTTACACCCATAAGGTTTTTTACGGATTCCGGGGCATATTCCGTGAGATATTCCTCCCCGTGTGTCATGTTTCCGCCTTGGTGCCCCTCGTAAAAAAGCATCCCCAGAACCAAAATGTTAAATCCATTCCGTATCAAATGGGAATGGCTTTCGCGATTACGTTTGAGCCACCAGCCTACAAAGGATACGATGACCAGGGTAATGCCCAGCCACCTGTGCACAAAAAGCGTATCCTCTTCATAGCGACCGGATTCGCCCAGATACCAGCCACAAAGTGCCGCAACCGCAGCGCTGATGCCTCCCAATAGCCAAGCTATCGGTATCAAACGACTTCTAGTTTCGGTACTCCGAAGGCTTTCAATCCATTCAAGGACAATGGCCAAAACCAGGAAGCCTATCGGTAGGTGTACCAATACCGGATGAAAACGTCCTAAAAAAGTGGTGAATTCCAATGCTAGCATCATAGGAAACTAAAGTCGGTTTGATTCTGGTCACACAATATAGGATAATACAGATCATCTTTACTATTCATAATCGGTCAAAAATCATATTTTTACTGTATTCAAATCAATTTCCTATGGAAAATGAATAAATCAACGAGTCCTTCCAAAAAAACACAACAGTGCCCGATGCCAAGAGCTGTACATTAGCTATTCAGTACTCAATACCATACGTCAAGATATCGATAAGATTTGATGGTATGAAAAGATTAGCTTAGATTAGAACTAATCCGTAACGATTCATGTCCATAATTAAAAGTATATTGAGTACCGTCGGTTTGGGGCTTCTGTTTTCCTGTGGTCCCAATCTGCCGGATGATGTCGAAACGGCCTATGAAAAACTTCCTGAGGAAATCGATTTCAATCGGCACGTAAAACCCATACTTTCCGATAAGTGTTTTATATGTCATGGGCCCGATAAGGCAAAGGTAAAGGCAGGCCTACAATTGCACTTGCCCGAGCTGGCCTATGCCGAATCCGAAAATGCACCGGGTAGCTTTTCAATTGTTCCCGGCAATGCGGGTAGCAGCGAATTGGTCAAGCGTATCTTGACTGACGACCCTGAAATCATGATGCCAGAGCCGTCATCTCATTTAGATCTTACGGCCTATGAGAAGGCAATGTTGGTCAAATGGGTGGAAGAAGGCGCGGAGTATAAGGACCATTGGGCGTTTCTTCCTCCCGAGAAACACGAACCTCCCAAAGTCAAGCTTCAGGATAAAGTGGCCAACGGCATCGATAATTTTGTTTTGGCAAAGTTGGAAAAAGAAAAATTGCAGCCGAGTCCACCAGCCGATAAAGAAATGATATTGCGTAGGTTGAGTTTTGACCTGACGGGGCTTCCGCCGACCTTGGAAGAAATTGATGCGTTCGTAAAGGATGATTCCCCCAAGGCCTATGAACTACAGGTCGATCGCTTGTTGGCCTCTCCACATTACGGAGAACAGATGGCTTTGGATTGGATGGACCTTTCCCGCTACGCCGATACCCATGGGTATACAGTAGATCGCTATCGCGACGTATCCGTTTGGAGAGATTGGGTCATCGAAAAGTTCAACGCTAATATGCCCTACGACCAGTTTTTGGAGTGGCAATTGGCAGGCGATATGATGGATAATCCATCCAAGGAACAGATTTTGGCAACTACCTTTAACCGATTGCATCCGCAGAATTTGGAAGGCGGGATTATTGACGAGGAATTCCGGTCCGAATACGTGGCCGATCGTACCAACGTGGTGAGCGAAGGTTTTTTGGGACTAACGATGGCCTGTGCGAAATGTCACGACCATAAATACGACCCGATCTCGCAGAAGAACTATTTCGAGATGTACAGCTTTTTCAACAATGTGAACGAATCGGGACAGATTTCGTGGGACTGGTCCATGCCCGTACCTAACATGCTACTTCCTTCCGATGAGGAGGAAAAATTTCTGGCCTATGTCAATGGTCTTATCGATGAAAAAGAAAGGGAAGTCGCTAAAGTAGTTACGACAGAAACCCACGAGGCCGAAAAGTGGATGGCATCCGAAGGCTATAAAAAAATAGAGGCAAAGGCCACGCCCGACCATTTGATCGGCAAGGTGGACTTTAACAATGGAACCATCAATAATTCCGTAGCCCCCTATCACAAAGGGGAAATGAAACAACAGTTTGCAAAAGACCAGAAAGCCATGTTTACCGAAGGAAAATCGGGAAAAGGACTGTCTTTCGACGGCGATACATGGCTCGATATGGGCAAGCTGGCCGTTTTTCGACGTAACGAGCCCTTCAGTATCGGTATTCAGGTTTTTATTCCCAAAGATCTGGAAGACGGCCAAATTTTCCACAAGCACCATTCCACCCAACTCTATAGCTACCGCGGCTATCACCTGAGTTTGCACGAAAATAGGATCGAACTGCTTTTGGCTCATGTTTGGCCCGATAACGCCATAGTCGAGCGAACCTTGGAAGACGTGCCCAAAGATCGTTGGGTGCAGTTGACCATGACCTATGATGGTTCGAGCCAGGCAAGCGGACTGAAGGTCTTTGTCGATGGAATTGAAAAAAAGACCGAAGTCATCAACGATAACCTGTATAAGGATATTATTTTCGGTAATTATGAGGACAACGTCCATGACCAGCCTAACGAAGCCGGACTGCAAATTGGTGCGATATGGCGGGGCAAGGGTATCGGTGGTGCCAAGGCCGATGATATTTTAGTCTTTAATAAAGAATTGACCGATGTGGAAGTCGCCCAAATCGCCAATCCGGAACTTTTGAAACCGATCTTGGACAAATCGGAAAAGGAACTTTCGAAAGAGGAAAGGAAAAGCTTTGAACAATTCTATTTGTCCACAAAATCCGAAAAATACCGGCAGTCCTTGGTGGAACTTCAAAAAATTCGGAAAACGCAAGCAGACAGCATAGAACGGGTCAAAGAAATAATGGTCATGAAAGAAATGTCCGAACCTCGGGAAAGCTTTATTCTTGAACGTGGGGTTTACGACAATTACGGCGAGCAGGTATACCCGAACACGCCGGAGCGGATTTTCGGCTATCCCGACAGCCTGCCCAAAAACCGATTGGGACTGGCAAAATGGGTCATCAGCAAGAAAAATCCGTTAACGGCACGGGTCGCCGTTAACCGCTACTGGCAGAATATGTTCGGAACGGGCATCGTGCGTACAGTAGAAGATTTCGGAAACCAGGGCGAGCTACCGAGCCATCCCGCGCTGTTGGATTGGCTGGCCATCGAGTTTATGGAATCCGGTTGGGACGTCAAGGCCTTGCACAAGATGATGGCCATGTCGAATTCCTATCGACAATCCTCAAAAGCAAGTGAGAAACTGCTGATCAACGATAAAAAAAACCGGTTGCTGGCCCGAGGTCCCGTCAAACGCCTGACCGGTGAGATGTTACGAAATAATGCCTTGGTCGCATCGGGATTAATGAACGACAAAATCGGAGGCCCCAGCGTAAAGCCCTATCAGCCCGAGGGACTTTGGAAAATCAATGGGGCAGTTTATGAAGAGGATAAGGGAGACAAACTCTATCGAAAAAGCATGTACACCATCTGGAAACGTACCGTGCCACATCCAACATTAGCTACCTTCGACGCACCTGAACGCTCGTTCTGTACCGTGCGGAGACAAGAAACCAATACCCCTTTACAGGCCTTGGTACTCTTGAACGATCCGACTTATGTAGAAGCATCGCGCGTATTGGGCAATAGTATGTTGCAGTATGACAATCCCGATAAAGGTATTACCTCCGTTTTCAAAAAACTGACCGGAAGAACTATAAAATCCGAAGAACTACAGCTTTTAACTCAGCTGCAACGGCAGGAATATCAAAAATTCAAAGAACACAAAGCAAAAGCCGAAGGATGGCTGAATACCGGCGAGTTCCGAATTAAAAACGCTGAAGATGCCGCCCTTGTAGCCGCCAACGCGATCGTCGCAAGTACCATTATGAATTCGGATGCTGCGATAATGAAACGTTGAAAATGGACTTGGGAAGATTAGACGTAAGATCTGTAAGCAAAGCAGCCAAGCAAGTTAGGAGTTATGAGTTATGAGTTAAAAGTATTGAAAATCAATCAATTAGCCCTTACATCAATTATAGCGATAAAAGCGTAGTTATTAATCTGTTAAATTCGAGCATAACACGTCTTTGACCTTATAACTTACTCATAATTTATGTCAAATCATTGGAAAAATTGCATGTATTGATAAAGCCAGATTGCGACTAAAATTAAACTCCCTCCCCACCGGGGAGGGCTGGGGACCCGCGTAAAAAGATTAAACTAAAAACACAATGTGCCACAACCATAAAATCTTAAGATCTACAAACAAAGACCTGCAGCAAGTAGAGCGACAAATGGATCGTCGTAACTTCTTGACCAAATCCTCTTTGGGTATCGGGGCACTTGCCCTGAGTTCGCTGTTGAATGCGGATAAAGCTTGGGGTGCAGTAAAGGGCGGTAAAATGGATGCTTCGAATACCAATGCCATCTTGAACGCCTATAACAAAAATCGATTGGGGCTACCACACCATCTACCCAGGGCAAAACGTATTGTGTATCTGTTTCAGAGCGGTGGCCCCTCCCAGTTGGATATGTGGGATTATAAGCCCAAGCTCAAAGAAATGTTCGGTCAAGACCTTCCGCCCTCAGTGCGCCAAGGACAGCGTTTGACGGGTATGAGTGCCAGTCAGACCGTTTTTCCCATAGCGCCATCAATCATGGATTTTAAACAATATGGCCAAGCGGGAATGTGGGCCAGCGAACTATTGCCCTATACCTCGAAAATGGTCGATGATATCTGTTTTATCAAATCGATGCAGACCGATGCCATCAACCATGATCCCGCCATTACTTTTTTACAGACCGGAAACCAATTGCCGGGCCGACCCTCTATCGGATCTTGGTTAAGTTACGGACTTGGTTCCGACAATGAAAATCTTCCCACTTTCATTACCTTGATTACCAAGAATATGGGTGGACAGCCCCTGTATTCCCGCCTATGGGGTAACGGCTTTTTACCAACAGAGCATCAAGGGGTGCAGTTCCGTTCCGGAAAAGATCCCGTTCTGTATTTGAGTGATCCCGAAAATTATGACGGCAACGACAGAAGACAAATGCTCGATTATTTGGGCAAGCTCAATGAGGTGCAACACGACGCCTACGGAGACCCGGAGATCAATGCCCGGATGACACAATATGAAATGGCCTTTCGTATGCAGACCTCCGTGCCCGAAGTGACCGATATGTCCGACGAACCGGATTACATATTCGATATGTACGGGGAAGATAGTCGTGATCCCGGTACCTATGCGGCAAACTGCCTGATGGCTAGAAAATTATTAGAAAAAGACGTGAAGTTCGTGCAGCTATACCATCAGGGATGGGATCAGCATATCGGGTGTCCCGATGGTGTCAGAAGCCAGAACAAGTTGACGGATCAGGCCAACGCCGCCTTGATAAAAGATCTGAAGCAACGTGGAATGCTTGAGGATACTTTGGTCATTTGGGGAGGCGAGTTCGGCCGCACCGTATATTCGCAAGGCCAATTGACCGAAACGAACTACGGCCGTGATCACCACCCGAAAGCCTTCACCATGTGGATGGCCGGGGCCGGCGTAAAACCCGGATTCGTTTATGGCGAGACCGATGATTTCAGCTACAATGTAACTAAAAATCCGGTACATGTCCATGATTTTCATGCTACCTTATTGCATCTTTTCGGAATCGACCACGAGCGTTTGATTTTCAAGCATCAGGGAAGACGCTACCGCTTGACCGATGTGCACGGGAATGTGGTGAAGGATTTGTTAACCTAAAATTCGGTAACGGACAAACGGCCGGCAGCCTTGATCGGTATATACAAATCTAGCATCGGAATCAAGCCAGATTTTTTCAAGGTTTAAGGTAGCTTAAGCCGGTAAATGGTTTAATTTCAGGCCATCCGTTGTCCAGTGCATGATACACTATGTATTCAGTAGCCCATTTGAATTATGCTTCAGGTCACAGGAAAAGCATAGTTTACGGTTATACTTTTATTTTGTTTTGAGTAAATTTAAAGCTACTATAGCCGTACCATGCGACCACGGCCAAACAGATTAAGGGCAGGATAAAGGAAAATTTAACCTCGGGAATAAAACCGAGGATTTGTACATCGGCGAAACCATCGCCGCCCCAATCTAAAATGCTTCCTTGTAAAACGGGCATCAAAGCGCCGCCTACAATGGCCATGACCAGGCCTGCTGAACCGATTTTAGCCTCCTCGCCCATATTTTCCAAGGCGATGCCGTATATAGTCGGAAACATGATGGACATAAAGACTGATATCCCTACCAAAGATAACAGCCCGACCATTCCTGGAAGCAGGATTGCCCCTGCAGACATAAGAACACCTCCAATACCGAAGTACATCAAAAGTTTGGATGGGTTGATTGATTTCATGAGTAGGGTACCGATCCATCTTCCGCTCAAAAAGAGTACCATGGCAGCTACGTTGAACCAAGTAGCGGTCAATTGTTCTGATTCGGTAAGGCCAGCATTCAGGTTGTCGACATATTGAAAAATATAGGTCCAGCACATGATTTGGGCACCTATATAAAAGGCTTGGGCCATGACTCCTTTTAGATAGTTTTTGTTGGCGAACAACTTTTTGAAGGATTTGGAAATGGACATTTTTTCTTGGTCCGGCGTTTTCGGGATTTTCGTAAAAATAATGATGCCCATAATGACCAATACCAAAATTCCTAGAGCGATGTAAGGGATACTGATAATACCCAAATCATTTTCGCGAATGGCGGACAACTCAAGGGATGTTAGTGCAGTATAGGCATCGGGAGCGTAATCGTCCGAACGTAGGGCGCCGATCACAAAAACCTGGGCGATGATCATTCCGGTCAGAGATCCCATCGGGTTGAATGCCTGTGCCAAATTCAGACGCCTAGTCGCCGTTTGCCTATCGCCCATGGCCAATATTAACGGATTGGAGGTCGTTTCAAGAAAAGCCAATCCGCAGGTCAGTACCCATAGGGAAATCAAGAAATAACTGTATTCTTCGTAGGCGGCAGCGGGATAGAACAAAAACGCACCGATGGCGTAGAGTACCAACCCCAGAATAATTCCGGATTTATAGCTGAACTTGCGAATGAACAGGGCTGCGGGAAGGGCCATAAAAAAATATCCGAAATAAAAGGCGAACTGCACCAATGATGCCTGCACGTTCGATAGTTCGGGCATCACTTTTTTAAAGGCCGAGACCATAGGGTTGGTCAGATCGTTGGCGATGCCCCAAAGGGCAAACAACGACGTGATAACGATAAATGGAAACAATAACTCTTTGCTTACTACCGGTATTTTTGATGGTTTGTTCATTGCAGAATGGTTGAAGGTTTGTTGTGCAATATAAGCATTCCGTCCGGTCGGGCGTTTTATTGAATTTTGATTTTATAACAAGTCTGCGTGCTCTGGTTGAACTGTTAGGCTTTTTCCCCTTAGCCTTTTTCCATTTAATTATATGGTGTGCTGTTTAAGAATCATAACCTGACAGGTCTAATCGGGTTATCGGATCTATTGCGTTAGCAATGCCCGGTCAAGGTGAACATAGCCCCCATCGACAAAAATAAACTGGCCGGTGGTGTGCGATGACCGGTCCGATATGGTAAACAGGCATGTATTGGCTATTTCATCGGTGGTGGTCATCCGGTTTTCCAGTGGGATTTTTTTGACTATGGATTTCAGTTTTTCCTCCCCATTTTCCAAGGTCTTGATCCAGGCGTCGTACGATGGTGTCCAGCTCTCCGCAATGATAATGGCATTCGAACGTATGCCGTATTTTACCAGGTCGACCGCCCATTCGCGGGTCAGACCGAGAACGCCCCCTTTTGAGGCGGCATAGCCCGAAGTATTTCCTTGGCCCGTCAATGCGACCTTGGAACCGATGTTCAGAATATTTCCTTTTGATTTTTTCAATAGGGGCAGGGCGTGCTTTACAATCAAGAAATAGCTGACCATGTTCAATTTGAGGGAATCCATAAATTCTTCGTAGGAGGCCTCAAGTCCCACGCCATCGTTCACCCCAACATTGTTCAGTACGACATCGATACGACCGTATTTTTTGGCAATGGTATCCACGGCATTTTTGATCTGTTCAGGTCGGGTGACATCGGTCTGACAAAAAATTGCATCGATACCTTTTTCCTGTAATTTCTGCACATACCCGAGGCCACGCTCGTTTCTATCAATGACCGCGGGAATGGCGCCTTCTTCGACCAAACGCTGCAGTATAGTCTCGCCAATACTGCCTTCTTTACCTGCCGCCCCGCTGATGACGACAACTTTGTTTTTTAAATGTAAATCCATAAGTACGTTAAATTTTATTCATTGGTACAATCCAGAAATTCGTTCAGAAATCTACAGTGGCCTTGATGACTCCATTCGAGGGATCCAGCCAACTGTCGAAATTGTCGATCATATCGTTGTAGCCGACATTATGCGTTATAAAGGAATCGACAGGGAACTCCCCCTTTTCTAAAACGGAAATTACGTGCTCGAAATCTTCCAAGGTCGCATTGCGGCTGCACATTAGCGTCGTTTCTTTGGCATGGATGGCCGGGTGGGTAAAACTAAGCTCTCCTTTCGATAGCCCCACCAGTACGTACCGGCCTCCATGGGCCATATAGTCCGGTCCGGCTTCTAAAGCCCCTTTGTGGCCAGTGGCATCAAACACTACCGTGGCCATATCACCATTTGTTATTTCGGCAACTTTCTCCACGGCTTCCTTGTCGGCCTTAATGGTGTGATCGACCCCGATATCCTTTTTGGCATACATCAGCCGTTGCTCGTTCATATCGATGGCGATGACCTTGGCACCGGCGATCTGGGCGAGTTTTAGAATCCCGATGCCAATGGGTCCACAGCCGACCACAACTATGTTTTCTCCGGATTTCAATGCGGCACGGCGAATGGCATGTGCTCCGATCGCCAACGGCTCTACGACCGCCATTTGGTCGTCGTTAAGCTGTTGTGCCGGAATGAGTAGGTCAATAGGAACGCTAATTTGCTCTTGCATACCGCCGTCGGTATGTACGCCCAAAACTTGTAGGTTAGTGCAACAGTTAGTCTTCCCATTTCGGCAAGCGATACATTTGCCGCAGTTTACATACGGCATGACCACCACATTATCGCCCACTTTGATGCCTTGTGGGTTGTCGTCGATTTCCATCACTTGGGTCGCCAGTTCGTGGCCCAAGATTCTGGGATAGGTGAAAAAAGCCTGATTACCGGCATAGGCATGTAGATCGGTTCCGCAGATACCGACTTTTTTGACTTTCAACAAAGCTTCTCCGGTCTTTTTTCGGGGTGCCTCCTTTTCCTTTAGTAAGAATTTGCCCGGTTTTTCACATATAATGTACTTCATTCGTTTCTCTACTATCAAATTTTTAAGAAAATACGTCCTTCACGTTGGCGCAGTTTCATGGCTTCGGAGTTGTATTTTACTTTCGCCATTCTTTGTACTTGTTAATCAATCCGTTGGTAGAGGAATCGTGAGAGGCAATCTGCTTGTCTCCCTCTAATTCCGGCAGCACCTTTTTGGCCAATTGTTTTCCGAGCTCTACGCCCCATTGATCAAAGCTGAAAATGTTCCAGATAATGCCTTGGGTAAATATCTTATGTTCATATAATGCGATAAGGGAACCCAAAGAAAAAGGAGTAATTTCTTTTAAGAGGAAGGAATTGGTAGGCCGGTTGCCCCCGAATTCCTTAAAGGGAACCAGTTTTTTTCTTTCGTGCTCGTCCATTTCCTGCAATTCCGCGGCCACTTCTTCCTGGGTTTTGCCGTTCATAAGTGCTTCGGTCTGGGCAAAAAAGTTGGAAAGTAGAATGGGATGGTGTTTACCAATGGGATTATGGCTTATAGCGGGAGCGATAAAATCACAAGGAATCAAGGGCGTCCCTTGATGGATAAGCTGATAAAAGGCATGCTGTCCGTTCGTTCCCGGTTCTCCCCAGACGATGGGACCGGTAGGGTAGGAGACCGGATGTCCGTTGCGATCCACATGCTTACCGTTGCTCTCCATATTGCCTTGTTGAAAATAGGCGGGAAACCGGTGCATGTACTGGTCGTAGGGTAGTATGGCCTCGGTTTGGGCTCCAAAAAAATCGGTGTACCACAATCCTATAAGACCCATGATGATTGGAATATTCTTTTCGGAAGGAGTGTTCCTGAAATGCTGGTCCGAAGCCTCAGCGCCTTTTAATAGTTGTTCAAAATTATCATAACCTATAGTCAGGGCGATAGAAAGCCCGATGCTGCTCCAAAGACTGTAGCGGCCGCCGACCCAATCCCAAAAACCGAACATGTTCTCTCGAGCGATTCCAAAAGCTTCTACATCCTTTTCATTCGTGGAAAGGGCCACAAAGTGTTTGGCGACGTATTTTTCTTCTTTGGCCGATTTTAGAAACCAATCCCTCGCCGTATGCGCATTGGTCATGGTTTCTTGGGTAGTAAAAGTCTTGGAAGCAATGAGGAACAGGGTTTCTTCGGGATTCAATTGATTCAAGGTTTCAGCAATCTGGGTTCCGTCTACATTGGAGACAAAATGTGCTTCGATCCCCTGCTTCCAATACGGACGCAAGGCCTCGGTAATCATAACAGGACCCAGATCACTGCCACCAATGCCGATATTGACGATATGTCTAATTGCTTTTCCGGTATATCCCTTCCATTCGTCCGAATGAATTTTTTCGCAAAAAGCCTTCATGCGCTGGCGTACTTCTTCGACTTCGGGCATCACGTCCTTTCCATCGGCAAGTACTGGTTTTCCCGAGAAATTTCGAAGGGCCGTATGCAACACGGCCCGGTCTTCGGTTTCATTAATTCTATCACCGGTGAACATGGCTTCGATGGCCGTTTTCAAATGACATTCCTCGGCCAGCTCGAATAAAAGCTTCATCGTCTCATCGGTTATTCTATTTTTCGAATAATCGAATAGGAGGTCTTTAAAGACTAGGGACATTTGATCGAAACGCTTGGGATTATTAGCGAAAAGATCTTTCATCTGCATTTCCTTCATCTCCGAATAATGTGCTGTCAAGGCTTTCCATGCCGAAGTCTCGGTAGGATTTATTTTAGGTAGCATATGCCATATGTTTTAAGTGATTGTTCTCTTTCTTAATCTGTAGCCCGAATGTACCAATAAAATCCATCTTTTGCACACAAGATTCCGGACTCTTTAGATCTACGATTAGAAAAGACATGCTTGAGTAAAAAAGTGCTTCGATTTACTTCACCCAAAGCAGCGGGTACCGGATCGGCATATTCCGAATGACTTCAGGATTGTCGTAATCGGCATCGAGCGATTTCCAAAGTTCAAGGTAGGCCTCGTTGCGCAGAGTAAGTCCTCCAAAGAGATATGATGAATGTTTTACGGGCCATTCTTCCCAATACATGACATCCTGCTCATACGGCCAGCTGCTTTTATCCTTTAAAAAAGGGTACAGGAAGTCGAGTCCCTTTACAATACTTTTGCCGTCTGGTGTGCTGAATTTGAACAGGTTGTCATTTGGAGTAGAAAGTTCTTGGCAGAGCGCGGTCATGGCATCCAAAGTGAAAAGGGAGTAGCCATAAGGTTTTGTTCGCTCCAATTCCAGCGGAAAACTACCATCTCTGGCCATTTGGCCAGGCAAGAGTACGGTCTTGTACATATTTCTGCAATAGGCAATGACTTCATTATTGTTGACCAAATCCGCAAAAACAGAAGCCTGCAAAGCCCAGCAGACGCTGTGGTTGTTTCCGTTGTCCCGTTCCGCTATTCCGTATTCGTGGGTGAATATCCAATCGAGGTAGGTTGCGAACCAATCCTTTAGCTTTTTGATATCGCTATCCAAAATAGTTTCGGAATTCTCAATAGCTGCAATGGCTTTCGCAACTTCCATCAGGTGTATGGTATCGATGATACCGATTCCCCTGCCGGTCACCCTACCCATAATGGCCTGCCCATAAAGCAAATTCGGATTCATCAGAGTAGAATTGTCAACGAACCAAGCTTTTAGGTGGGGGAGGAGCGCGACCACATACTTCTCATCGCCCGATACAAGATAAGCGGATGCCAACGCCCCGGAAATCTGACTCAGGCGGATCATGGCTTCTCTGTGTGCGGTAAAGTTATCGGGATTCGTCATCCCATCTTTTCGGATATACGGACCATCGGTATTCTCAGGGTCTGGCCACCAATAATCCCCTTCGGAATAGAAGTCATGGATGCCACCGGTACTGCGCTCGCTGACCGTTGCTGTCACCGTTATGGGTGATAAATCGATGTACTCCTCGGCATTTTGGAGCACTCTTGCTTTTTCTTCGGAAAAGAAAGTTTTCTTGGGGGCTTTTTGAGGTTCTCTACAGCCGAAAGCACCAAGTAAAAGTAAGAAGAGGATGGGATTTTTCATATAGTATCTCCTAAATTACCTTTACTTATCTTGCTTCCGCAATAATGCTTCCAGAAAATAGTAATCCGAATAAACGATGGGGTCGTCCATTTCATCGTTATTGGGCCAGTTGCCGGTGCTGTGATCAAGGATAAAAGGGGCATCGACATCTACAGGTAAAATGTATTCCTCCGACTGAAGTGTTTGCATCACTTTATCGGCATAGGCCACATATGTGGGATTATCCAAGTATCCGTCCATTTCATAAAAGGCCGAAGCAATGACGGTCGCCGCTGATACATCACGGACTGCATCCGGAATTTTAGGATCGTGGAAATCCCAATAGGGAATCCCATCTTCGCGAAAATTATCTTGGGAAAGGTAGAAATCGGCAGTGGCCTTGGCCTGATTTAGGTAGGTGGTATCCTTAGTATACCGGTACGCCATGGTAAAGCCATAAATGCCCCAGCCCTGGCCTCTCGACCATGATGATTCGTCGTTGATGCCCTGATGGGTCACTTTATCCTTTACCGTACCGTTTACTGTATCATAGACTACGACGTGATAAATACTATTGTCTTCCCGAATGTGATTTTTGAGGGTGGTATTGGCATGTTTAACGGCCATATCATAATACGTGCTGTCTCCTGTAATTTTTGTCGCTTCGAAAAGCAGTTCAAGGTTCATCATGTTGTCAACAATAACGGGGAATTCCCATTCATCCTCATTAAAATCCCAAGACCGCAGAGAGCCGACATTCTCGTTAAAACGGGTGGCCAAGGTCTGTGCACTTTTCACAATTACGTTCGCATAGCTGCTATCTTTCGTAATCTTAAGACCTTCGCCAAAACTACAGTAGATCTTGAAGCCCATGTCATGGGTGCCGTCGTTGTATTTTTGGCTTTCCATGAAGGATGTCCAAATAGCAGCCTTTTCTTTGTAGGCATCATCGCCAGTAAGTTGGTAAAGATGCCATAGATTTCCAGGGAAAAAACCGCTGGTCCAATCCCTTGACGGTGTCTTACGAATAGTCTGTGTGGAATCTGTGTAACTTCTTGGAAACGCCAGCGAATCTGCTGGATATTCCGATAACAATTGGTAACGTACCTGTAATAAGGAATCGATTGTTATCGGTTCCTTATTATTTTTGTTTTCTTGGTTGGATTTGCAGGAAGCGATTAAAAATATGAATCCGGCGTAAAACATAAAATAGACAACGGCAGTATTACTTTTTTTCATTTTGAAAGTATTTTTTTTTGAGCTGAATTTAATTTTAAAAGGGCATTTATAAATCTATCTTTTCGTCGAATCACGCACAATCAATTTCGGTTGCAATATAATAGTCTTATCGTTCACCAGCGTATTGCCGTTCTCAAAATAATCTAGCAGCAGGTTACAGGCCAATCGGCCGATTTCGGTACCGGATTGGTCGACAGTGGTTAACGAAGGTTCGATGACCGCCGAAGTAGGCTCGTTGCTGAAACCTACGATGGCAATGTCTTCGGGGATTTTTTTGCCAACACTTTTCAAATGTTTCATCGCCCCGATGGCGGCCAGGTCATTGGTAGAAAAAATACCGTCCACATCAGTGAACTCTTCCAAAACTTTATCCGCCAAGCGATACCCGTCTTCTTCTAGAAGATTTGATACGAATACCAAGTTTTCATCGTAAGGCAAATTATATTTTTCCAATGCGGCCCGATAGCCCTTATGTCGATTGATATAGATTTCCAAGTCTAGGGGAGCTGTGAACAGAACTATTCTTTTACAACCTTGTTGGATCAGGTGTTCCGTTGCCTCAAATCCGCCTTGTACGTCATCGATCAACACCTTGCCCGTCTGCTTCATATTGGCAACGTGGCGATCGAAGAAGACAAGGGGAGTGCCATTTTCGAAACATTCGATTAAATGGGAATTGTCATGGGTCTCCATCGAAACGGATATCAAGATGCCATCGACGCGGCTTGCCATCAGGTTCCTCAAAATTTTCCGTTCTCGGTCCACTTCCTCCAAAGACTGGCAGATTATCACATTATATCCTGCCTTATAGGCCATCTCTTCGATACCGGCAATGGTCGAGGAAAAGAAATATCTCGAGATCCGCGGTACGATTACGCCGATTGTATTGCTCTTGTTTCGGCGCAGGTTCGAGGCCAACATGTTTCGTGTGTAGCCTAATTCCTGAGCCTTATCCAATACCTTTTTTTTAGTTTTGGCTTTGACCCGGTCGCTATCGTTCAGTGCGCGCGAAACTGTTGAACTGTCTATGTTCAAAGCTTTGGCAATCTCGTGAATGGTAGTCTTTTTCATTGGTTTTTAAACTATACTCCCAAATCGTGCTAGGTTGGGATGCTCTCAAAGTTATGGAATTTATATTTAATACAATCGATTGTATTTTTTTTGCTATATTTGTAAAACTGAGACGGAAAAAGAACAATTATGTGTTTATGGCTAAATCTTTCCCGTCAAAAATTATCCTAAACCATCAAAATTAAATGCCTTTGATTTCTAAGTTAGAATGAAATAAAGTAGCTTGACAAACATCAAAAGTCTAATATCTAAAATCTAAAAAATGGCAACGAATTACGAGACACGCTATGCTTCCAGTCCGGAAGCCGTCAAACAACATGATACCGATGCCTTGCGCAAGGAGTTCCTTATTTCCAATCTTATGGAAAAAGGAAAAATTAATCTGACCTATACGCATTACGATCGGTATATCGCAGGTGGTGCAGTCCCAGATAAACCACTGAAACTGGAGGCTATCGATCCTTTAAAAGCTGAATATTTTCTAGAACGACGCGAGCTTGGCATTATCAATGTCGGCGGTAGTGGATCGGTCGAGGTAGATGGAACTTCCTATGAACTTGATCATAAAGATGCTTTATACGTTGGACAAGGAGCAAAAGAAGTAATATTCAAAAGCAAAGATTCTAGCGCACCTGCTAAGTTCTATCTGAACTCCGCACCTGCGCATACTAGTTATCCTACCAAAAAAGTGGGCATGGCCGATGCGAACAAACTGGAATTGGGTTCTTTGGAAACCGCAAACCACCGTACGGTCAACCAAATGATTATTGGCGGTATAGTAACGACCTGTCAATTGCAGATGGGCATGACGGAACTCAAAACCGGGAGCGTTTGGAACACCATGCCGGCACACGTACACGACCGCCGCATGGAGGTATATTTTTATTTGGATGTACCCGAGGGCCAATCCGTCTGCCATTTTATGGGTCAACCGCAAGAGACGCGGCATATCTGGATGCAGAATCACGAAGCCGTGATATCGCCACCATGGTCCATCCACTGTGGATCCGGAACCTCGAACTACACGTTCATCTGGGGTATGGCCGGTGAAAACTTGGATTATGGAGATATGGATGTTGCTAAAATCACCGAATTACGATGAGACGCATACATACTTGTTTACGACCAAAACAACTGGCTTTCCTTTTTTTGATTGGGATGGTTTTTGTCGGATGTACCGAGAAAGAGGCACCCGTAAAGAAAAAAATCATCGTGACCAATCCCATGGATACGGACCGGAATTTTGAAACCGTTTCGATTGCCATCGATTCCCTCGATTTGGATGAGACTGACGGAAAAAAAGGAAGTATTGTCATTGTGAACGATTCGACCCAAAAGCCGGTCGTTAGCCAAACTATAGATTCTGATGGTGACGGCACTGACGATATGGTTTTGTTTCAACCCGACATAAAGGCGAAAACAGAAATGTCGTTTTCCGCGGTACGAAGTGATTCTATTGCAATAGCAACTAACGACAGTATCTCGCGATGCTATTCCCGATTCGTGCCAGAACGTACCGATGATTACGCTTGGGAAAATGACCGGGTCGCTTTTCGCACCTACGGCCCGACCGCCCAGGAAATGGTCGAGGATGACGTAAAAGGCGGCACGCTATCAAGCGGCATCGATGCTTGGTTAAAACGTGTGGACTATCCGATCATCAACAAGTGGTATAAAAAGGAAACCGAGACCGAGGGTACCTATCATGAGGATGACGGCGAAGGCCTTGACAGTTTTCATGTCGGTAGCAGTAGGGGAATAGGGGGCATTGCCTCCAAGGATGGTGACACCTATCATATTTCCAAGAATTTTACGTCTTGGAAAAGGCTTTACAACGGACCGATTCGAACCAGCTTTGTTTTGACCTATGCGGATTGGGAAGCTTCCGGAAAACAGATATCCGAGGAAAAACATATTTCATTGGATTATGGTAGTAACCTTTCAAAATTCGAAATCAGCATCAAAGGGGCCGACACGATTTCAGCGGGGATTACCTTGCATGAAAATAAAGGCACAACAGGTGCTAACGAAGAAGAAGGTTGGATCAGTTATTGGGAACCCCATGTAGATTCGGAAATCGGCATGGGTGTTGTAGTGCCGAATGGCAACATGGTCGGCCATGAAAAATACGAAACCGAAGAAACTGACCGTAGCAACCTATATGCTCACATCAAATTAAATGATGAGAATAAAGCCGTCTATTATGCCGGCTTTGGGTGGAAAAAAAGTGCGCAGTTTATGAATCGTACGGAATGGGAGAATTATTTGAGTGATTTTTCGGAAAAGTTACAGCATCCGCTGGTCGTTGAGATGCGGTGATTTCTTGAAAATGTAGTTGATATTTAAAATCACATCTGCTTAGGCGGTTGTGATTTTTATTTTTCAAAGACGACCGTACCATCGTCCTTCCCCATAATGATAACATTGGTAGTATTCAAAAATAGTCCAGTTTCAACAACACCTGGAATATTTATGAGGGTAGTGTTCAGCGCTACCAAATCGTTTTGTTCAGAAACATCTACATCTACGATATAGTTGTGCTCATCAGTTTTGTAAGCTTCATCACCTTTTTTTCGAAGCACGGGACGCAATCCCATTTTATCCAGTTCTGCCATAATATTTGTAGTGGCAAAAGGTATAGTCTCGATGGGCAGCTTAAATTTCCCCAAACGTTCTACTCGCTTGCCTGAATCAGCTATAACAATATTGAACTTGGAATTATAGGCGACAATTTTCTCACGTAACAGCGCGCCACCACCGCCTTTAATCAATTGCAATTTGGCATCGAACTCATCGGCACCGTCGATGTTGATATCCAGCGTTCCAGCTTCCTCCAAGGTTATAAGAGGAATACCGGCTTTTCGGGCGAGTTCAGCGGTCGTATCTGAAGAAGGCACGCCTTTAATAGAAAGTCCCTTAGCGACTTTTTCTCCCAATTCCCGGATCATATGGGCGGCAGTGGAACCTGATCCCAGTCCGACGAGCATACCGTCATTTATCCAATCTAACGACTTGGCCGCGGCCGCTTTCTTTTCGTAATCCGAATCCATTATTTTTGGTTTTGGGAACTTCCCGGCTCGTAAAATATATACAGCGTAAGTTTAAGCGTTGTGCTTTGACATTAGGTCACGGTACTTTTCGAGGTCTTCTTGGGAGTGGTTTCCAAAATCATCGATTATAGCGTGTACAATATTGTTCGCCTTTAGGAAGATAGCGATACGCTCCAGTTTTTCGGGAGTCCCTTTGATTTCGATTTTAGCCATGACAGAATAGTTTAGTTAAAGGAATGGTAGTGCCAAGTTAAAATAACACATAAGACAATCGTAGATTTTGTACCAGATTTAGGTAAAAAATTATTGCATAGTTTAGCTACGGAATAATTTTTCAACGAAGATATGGTGCAAAAGATGCATTGGATTATGGGTAGGTTTTAATTTGACTTGGTACTAGAGGCATCGAATGGATTCGAACCATTATATAGGCTCTTGCGGAGCCTCGCCTAGCCGTTCAGCCACGATGCCATTATTTATGGCCTA
>RCMY010001089.1_pt1 | contig 27975 bp, 26 predicted proteins | sample 2041341 | NCBI WGS metagenome assembly RCMY01 (sample SAMN09708234, study PRJNA481090) | Marine sediment metagenome, whole genome shotgun sequencing project.
AGCCTTGGGCTTACCAGCATCGTCGTCTCCCATCACGTGCACGAGACCCTGCCGATCTGCGATCACGCGATCATGATTGCCAATGGCTCGATCGTGTTCTCCGGTACGCCGGACCAGCTGAAGGCAAGCACCGACCCGCTGGTACGGCAATTTCTGGATGGACAACCTGACGGGCCCATTCCGTTCGATGCCCCAGCACGCAACGCAAGCGAATCGAAGGAAGCCGCCTGATGGCCCCGGCATCCGCTGTCCGCGCGGTCGGCCGCGCAGGCCTTTTCACGCTGTCGGTATTTCGTGCCTCGGTGCCCAGTGCCGACCTGTTCCGGGAACTGGTGCGCGAGATCTACAAGATCGGTGCGCGCTCGCTGCCGATCATCGTCGTCGGCGGCGCGTTTGTCGGACTCTCGCTGACCTTGCTGGCCTATCGCGCGCTCGACACCTACGGCGCGTCCACCCAGGTCAGCATGATCCTGGGCTTGGGCATCTATCGTGAACTCGGGCCGGTATTGACCGCGCTGCTGTTCATTGGCCGCGCGGGGTCGTCCATCGCCGCCGAGCTGGGGCTGATGCGTGCCACCGATCAGATCACCGCGCTGAGCCTCATGGGCATCGACCCGGTTGGCAAGGCGGTCGCGCCAAGGTTCTGGGCAGCGGTCATATGCGTGCCATTGCTGACCGGCTTCTTCTGCAGCCTCGCCATCAGCGCCAGCTACCTGGAGGCCGTCCACGTGATCGGCGTCGATGCCGGTATTTTCTGGCAGGTGTTGCGCGACAGCGTCGATCTGGTCGATGACTTCGGCATGGCCATGGTGAAGTCGGCGGTGTTCGGCGCGGTCGCCGCGCTGGTCGCAGCCTATGTCGGCTTCCACGCCGAGCCGACCATCGAGGGCACCTCGGTGGCCACGACGAAGGCGGTGGTCAACGCATCGCTGCTGGTTCTGATGCTGAATTTCGTGATGTCCGCCCTGCTGTTCACCTGACCCCATCCATGAGTAGTTCTCCATGAGTATCCGCAGCCCCCGTATCGAATTCGCCGTCGGCGCCTTTCTGTTGCTGGCACTGGCGTCATTGCTCGTGCTCGCCATGAGTTCCACCAACGGCAAGTTGGGATGGTTCGGCGGCAATGACTACGAGATCACCGCGCGATTCAGCAATCTCGGCCCGTTGCGCTCCAATGCGCCGGTCAAGATCGGGGGCGTCGCCATTGGTCGCGTCTCCGACATCACACTGGATCCGGTGAAACTGGACTCCGTGGTGACGCTGGCCATCGACAAGCGCTACGCGGACCTGCCCGCCGACACCAGCGCCGCCATCCTGACCTCCGGTCTGCTGGGCGAGAGCTATGTCGGACTGCAGCCAGGTGGTGATCCCGAAGCCCTTAAAGCGGGTGACCAGATCTTCCTTACCCAGTCTTCGGTGGACCTGATGCAGATGGTCGGCAAGTACATGTTCAGCGGCGGTGGGGAAAATGGAGCAGGTAACGCCGATGACGGCGAAGCCGACGTGCCTGCCTACCTGCAGGAAAGCGGCGACACCCCTTGAGGAATTGATGCAATGAAAATTCGCCTGATCCCGATGATGATTTCCGCCGCCCTGATGGCCGCCGTTCCCGTCATGGCGCTTGCCGCTGGCGCGACCCCGGCCGCGACCACGACCACGGCTGTCACGCCCAGCAAGCTGGTGCTGGACAACTCGACCCGCGTGCTCACCACGCTGGAGGCGCGCCGCGCCGAGTTCACGACCGATCGCGCCGCCTTGCAGAAGTTCATCAGCGGCGAATTCGCGCAGATGTTCGACAGCAAGTACGCCGCGCAACTGGTGCTGGGCCGACACGGCCGTGGCGCCGCCGATGCGGATGTGAACCGGTTCGCCAAAGCCCTGACCAACAACCTGATGGGGCGCTACGGTTCCTCGCTGCTGGATTTCAACACCCGCCTGAAGGTGCGGATCAAGTCCGAGACCCCGCTGCGTGGTGGTGCGATGGTCAAGGTCGCCAGCGAATTCACCCGCCAGGGTGGCGATCCGATCCCGGTGGACTACCTGATGCGCAAAGTGGGCAATGACTGGAAGGTGTTCGACGTGATGGTGGAAGGCGTGAGCTTTGTGCAGACCTTCCGCAACCAGTTTGACGAGCCGCTGTCGCGCAAGTCGATCAATGCGATCTCGGCGGATCTGGAAGCGGGCAAGCTGCAGCCGACCACCAACTGAGATGACGATGGACGATGACCGCTGATCGCGCATCCGTCCGTCGCGACGGGGATGCGCTCGTCTTCCTGGGCACGCTGGACCGCGCTGCGGTTCCTGCGCTCTGGAAGGCATGCACGCCATTGCTGGCGGGCATCACACGGATAGAGCTGGCGGCGGTGGATAGTGTGGACAGCGCGGGCGTGGCATTGCTCGCCGAGCTTTCGGGAAGGGCCGGCGGTGTCGTGATCAACGGTATCCCGGAAGGCCTGGCGGAGCTGCGGCGGGCGTACCGGCTTGGGCCGACGCTGGATTACGCCAGCTAGCCAGCACTTGGCGAGGTGCGCTGTTTCGCCCTCCCACCCCCACCATTGTGCAATCCCCTGACGCGACCTGGACCGCCTTGATGCTCCCCCGATCTCCTCATCGCAAGCGCCGCGCTACGGCAATGGTCAAAGCGCTTTCAGCGATCCTCCTGATCAATGCCAGTGCCTGCGCGAGCTTGGGCTCCACTGGGCCAGCACGGGCGTCCGATGTGGGGGAGGACGCACCGCCGCGTGCGGGCGCGGTGGCAGCCGGGGACACGACCCCGCTCAATGACGAGACCATTGAAGCGATTGAATTCCTCGCAGCCACGCGAACCGTGATGTCCGCGGAATCTTCCGCCGACCCCGTACAAAATGGTCTCGACGATGCCGGTGTGCAGAATGGTGCCGGCAGTGATTCGCCGCGTGGCGGCAACAACGCTACTGATACCCCGGCAGCTGCCAATGCACCCACCGCGGCCGAACTCGACTTCGAAGCGCTGTACGGCAACGCCTACAACCCCGTAGCTGATCCCCGCCTGCCCGCGGCTGCACAAATGCCAGGGGCCTATGACCCGTGGGAGCGCTACAACCGCGTGATGCATCGCATCAACAACGCGGTCGATCGCAGCGTCGCGCGTCCGTTGGCACGATTCTACGTCGCGGTGACGCCGCGCCCGGTTCGCCTCGGCGTCGGCAATTTCTTCAACAACCTTGGCCAGCCGGTCACTGCGGTCAACGCGATACTGCAAGGCAGGCCGGTACAGGCAGGGCACGCACTGGGGCGCTTTGTCCTCAATTCCACCCTCGGCATCGGCGGCATCTTCGATCCCGCCAGCGACGCCAATCTGGACCGTCGCAGCGAAGACTTCGGCCAGACCCTGGGCGTGTGGGGCTGGGACCGCTCACGCTATGTCGAGTTGCCGCTGTTCGGTCCGCGCACCGTGCGCGATGTGCTTGGGATCGTTGGCGATGCGCCCTTGAGCCCGTTGCGCCAGGTTGACCCGGACAAGATCCGGATCCCGCTGCAGGGCCTGCAACTGGTGGACGTGCGCACGCAGTTGCTGTCCACCGACAGCCTGCGTGAGGGTGCCGCGGACGATTACGCCCTGGTCCGGGACGCGTGGCTGCAACGCCGCAACTACCAGATCCACGGTGACCGCATGAGCGAGGACGTCGACGAGTCACTGCCGGACTATCTGCGCGATGACGACAACCCGCTGGTACCTGCATCAGCGATGCCGGTAATGCCCACGGACTGAAGGGCGTCATCGGTCGCCGGATGCCCCCAAGTGGGCAGTCGGCGCCTGAATTGCATCAGCCGGCGTCGCCCTCCAGTGCTGCCCCCAGCAGCGGTTGCCCAGCCGCATCGACGATGGGCAATCCGCTGGTGTCCACATCCGGTTTGAGTTCTTCGCTCAGCGCCCGCCTGCCGTGTGCCCCCAGTTCCGCCAGCCGGCGGGCGCGCGGAATCACCGCCTGATTGGACTCGCTGAGCCGATGGCGCGCGTTCTTGAACGCCTTGTCGGCGTCTTCAAGACTCTTGCCCACGCGGTCGAAATCAGCCACGAAGCCCATCAGCGCGTCCAACACCTTGCCGCCGGTGTCACTGATCGCGATCGCCTCGCGCTGGATCTTGTCACGGGTCCACAGTCGCTCAATGACGCGCAGCAGCGCCATCAGGGTGTTGGGCGAGGCAAACACGATGCGCCGCTCGAACGCATCGGTCTGCAGCGCGCTGTCGGTGCCCAGTGCCGCCGACAGCGCGCCCTCTATGGGAATAAAAGCGATGGTCACTTCCAGCGCGTTGTCGCCCAGTACCTTGGGGTAGTTCTTGTCGCTCAACTCGCGCATGTGCTGACGCAAGCCCGCCGCATGTCGACGCAGGGCGTCGTTCTGCTGATCCGGCGCGTCCGCGTTCATCGCCTCCTGCCACGCGATCAGGTTGACCTTGCTGTCCACCACCACGCAGCGGTCGTCCGGCAAGCGCACCACGATGTCCGGGTGCATGCGCGCTCCCTCGTCATCGACGGTGCCCTTCTGCCGATCGTAGTGGACGCCCTCTTCCAGACCGGAGCCGCGCAACACACTCTCCAGCATCAATTCGCCCCAGTCGCCGCGGACCTTCGAACTGCCCTTGAGCGCCCGGGTCAGCGCGTGGGCCTGATGCGCCATCTCCTGGTTGAGGGACTTCAGCTCGGTCACCGCCCCCAGCAGCGACGCACGCTCCTTGGCCTCCTCCCCGTACAGCGTGTCCACCCGGCTGCGGAACTCGCCGATGCGCTCGGCGAACGGTTTGAGCAGGGCGTCGATATCGGCCCGGGACTGCAACGAGGCCTGCTTCACATTTTTCTCGAACAGCTGCCCCTTCTCCTCGAACACCTTGCCGGCAAGCTCGGAGAACGCCCCCGAAAGCTTGGCCTGCGCCTCGCCGAGGAACTCCTGCATATCCGCGTGGGCCTGTTTGGCATGCAGCAGATTGGCAGCGACACCGGCGTGCTCGGAATGCAGGTCGCGGTACTTGTCCCGCAGCGCGGCAAGCTCCCCCTCGCGCTTCGCTTCACGCTCGAGCGCGGCGGCCAGTGCCTGCTCACGCTCCCGCAGCGACTGCGCGGCAGAGCGCGCCGACAGCCGCTCGCTTTCCAGCGCCTCCTGCAACCCCGATCGCATGAGTTCCAGGCGCTCGACCGACTGGTCACGCTCTGCAATCGTGGCTTCAAGGGCATCCAGCCGCCCATGCAGGCGGCCGCTTTCGGACGCCTGGTCGCGCGCGGCATCACGCTCGGCGCGCAGCTCTTCGGCAAGCCCGTCGCGCTCCGCGCGCATAGTCCGTGGGTCTGCACTCGCCTCTCGCGGATGCTGGCGACGAAGCACTACAACGAGCAGCGCTGCGACAATCGCCATCGCCAACAGCAGCAACATCAGCAGTATCTGGATATCCATCAATCCAGTGTAGCGACGCCGGTCTCACGACCCGCGACGGATCGCTCTCCCGCCCGACCTCCAGAGCCAAATCGATCACCGAAACTCGCTTTGGGACCATCCCGACGCCGTGACCATCTGAACGCGTCGGCCGCGGGTCCCGATCACAAAGCGAATATCGTGGAGCGACTGATCGGGACCTGCGGCCGACGCGCGCTCCCAAACGGCCCCCGGCCGGCGCGCTCGCGACGACACCCCACCCACCGAACGGCTCCAGCTCAGTCAAGCACCCGACAGAACGCCGCCTTCAGATACCGCGACTCCGGCACCTGCGCCAGCCAAGGATGATCGGCCCCGGCACCGGCAACCTTCAGCACCTGCACCGTCCGATTGGAGAAAAACGCCGCCCGCCGGATCATGTCCAGAAACTGGTCCTCACTCACCAGACCGGTGCACGAGAACGTCGCGAACAGCCCGCCCGGCTTGACCACACCAAGCGCCAGCTTGTTCATGTCCAGGTACTTCTTCAACGCCGGAATAACCTGCTCCCGATCGCGCGTCATCTTCGCCGGGTCCAGGATCACCACGTCGTACTGCTCGCCGGCGATGGCGGCGTCACGCAACCACGGAAACACGTCCGCCTGGACGAACTTGACCTGCGCGTTGTTGAGCTTGGCGTTGCCCTTGGCAATCGACAGCACGTCGGCGTCAATGTCCACGCCGACGACGTCGGTGGCTCCATGAGCGGCGGCATACACGCCGAAGCCGCCGGTGTTGCAGCACAGGTCCAGCACCCGTTTGCCGGCCACATGCTGGCTCAGCCACTGGCGGTTATCCCGCTGGTCGGCGAAGAAACCGGTCTTGTGCGCACCGGCCGGATCGGCGCGGAACTTGATGCCGTTCTCGGTAATGACTGCCGGCTGCGCCGGTTCGGTGCCGCGGAAGTCGAAGCTCTCCTGCTTCTGCACATGCACATCGGCAAACATGTGGAAACGGCAACCGGGGAATTGCTCACGCAACGCCGCCTGGATCCACTCGCGATAGCGGAACGCACCCGCGCTGAAGAACTCCAGCACCAGCAGATCGGCGTAACGGTCGATCACCAGACCGGAGATGCCATCGCCCTCGCTGTGGAACACCCGCCACGCGTCGCTGACCTCGTCCAGCCGCAGCACATCGCGGCGCAGCGACACTGCGGCAGCGATCTTGCCCGCAAACCAGTCGGCGTCGATTACCGCATTGGGGTCGTTGTCGAGCATCCGCAACGCGATGCGCGAGTGGCCGTTGTAGAAACCACGACCGATCAGATCCCCATCGACGCCGATCACGTCGACAATTTCACCTGCGCGGGGACGCTGCGCCGGTTTGGCGACCAGACGCTGGAAAATCCATGGGTGGGAGGACTTCCAGGCGTTCTTGAGATGGACGGTGGGGATGATGTTGTTCATTGCACCATTCTACGGGGCCCGGCTTGAATTCGCGGTTGCCAACGCCACAGTGGGAGGATGGCCGACGACATTCCCGAGACTGCCCCGCTGGATCCCAAGGCCCAGCGCATGGCCGACCGCAAGCGCTGGATGGGCGCGTTCAACCTCAGTCTGGCGTCGGTGCTGCTGTTGCTGGTGGTGCATTCGCTGCAGGGCCATGTCGACCTGCGCGGGTGGATGGTCCAGCCCTGGTCGATCGAAGGCTTGCGGGGAATACTGGGCGCGCCCCTGTTGCACGGCTCGTTTGAGCATCTGGCCGCCAACGCGATCTCGTTGCTGATGCTGGGCACGCTGGCGGGCGGCATGTATCCGCGCGCGACGTTGCGCGCCCTGCCATTGATGTGGATCGGATCAGGCCTGGGGGCATGGCTGCTGGGCGATCCCGGCTCACATCACCTCGGTGCCAGCGGCATCACCCATGGACTGATGTTCCTGGTCTTCATTCTCGGCCTGCTACGCCGTGACCGGCCGGCGATCGCGGCTGCGATGATCGCGTTCTTCCTTTACGGCGGGATGCTGCTGACCGTATTCCCGCGCGAGGTCGGCGTGTCCTGGCAGGCTCACATGGGCGGCGCGCTGGGTGGCGTTCTGGCGGCGGTGCTGTGGCGACGACTGGACCCGCGCGCACCACGCAAGAAGTACAGCTGGGAACTGGAAGAGGAACTGGCCGATGCACGGGAGGCGGCAGATCCGGACGGTCTGGAGCCCTCCGCTGCCGAGGACGTGCCGGTGTTGTGGCATCGACCGGCCGCGGACGAGGCGCGCGGGGTGGTGCTGCCGTTCCGGCGCCGCCCCTGAACCAGATGCCCGCGGCGTCTAGTTGCGCGCTGCCAGTCGCAGTCCGCGTGGAGTCAATGCGCGTTCCACCAGCTCGAACACGCCCTGCACCAGCAGGGCCAGCACCGCCGCCGGCACGGCACCTTCCAGGATCAAGCCGATATCGTCCAGCCGGATGCCCGCCAGGATCGGCTGGCCGTAGCCACCCGCCCCGATCAGCGCACCCAGGGTCGCCGTACCCACGTTGATCACCGCCGCCGTCTTGATCCCGGCCAGGATCATGCCCAGGGCAAGTGGCAACTCGATCCGCCACAGCCGGGTCCGCGCAGGCAATCCCAGCGCTGCTGCGGTCTCCCGCAGTTCGCGAGGTATTCCTGTCAGCCCGGCATGGGTGTTGCGCACGATCGGCAGCAGACTGTACAGAAACAGCGCCGCGATCGCGGGCCCGGCACCGATGCCGAACAGCGGGATCATAAATACGAACACCGCCAATGAAGGCAGCGTCTGCAGCAGGCCGGTGACCGTCAAGACCACCTGTCCCATCCGGGGTCGGCGTGCGGCCAGCACACCCAGAGGCAGCGCCACCAGCAGCGCCAGCGCGAGCGAGATGCCCACCAGCGCGAGGTGCTCGCCCGTTCGCTGCCAGATACGTTGCGCGCGAGTGGTGCGGTCGGGCGCGGCGATTCCCAACCAGTCTGCCGCCACCCCTGCTTCCGTGCCACCTTCCAGTTTTACCCGCCCATTGAGCTGCTGCATGGTTGCCGGATCGATGCGCCCGGCCAGTCCCTGCAGCGCTTCCAGCCAGAGGGGCGCGCGCGTGGCCAGATCAGTCCTGTAGAGAAATACGGCGGCATAATCGGGAAAGTAGCCGCGGTCATCCTCCAGTACGGTCAGGTCGTAATAGGGAATTTCCGCATCGGTGGTGTACAGGTCGATGACGTCGAGTGCGCCGCCAGCCAGTCCGCGATAGGCCAGATCGTGATCCAGACCATCGGGCGCCTGTGGCAACCGGTAGGCATCACGCACGCCCGGCCAGCCGTCGGCACGTTGCATGAACTCGTTGCTCAGCCCGATCTTCAGCTGCGGATGGGCACGGAGGTCCGACACGGTTGCGACGCCCGTCTCGTTTGCCCGCACGCGGGTCATGCCCAGCGCGTAGGTGTTGCTGAAGCCCAGCGACCCGGTCATCGCCAGACCACGCGCCTCCAGTGCGATGCGCAGCTGCCCGGCGTCCGCGTCAGGCATCTGCAGCAGCTCACTGGCGAGGGTGCCGGTGTATTCGGGGTACGCGTCGATGTCCCCTTCCAACAGCGCCCGCCACAGGATGCGGGTTCCGCCCAGCTGGGCGCGATGACCGACGACAACCTCATCGTCGTGCGGCAGCCCTGCCGCGACCTCGCCCAGGATCACCGACTCGGTGAAGGCCTTGGAGCCTACGGTGACCTGCTCGGCACGCGCCGGCGTGGCGAGCAATCCAGCGGTCAGCAGCAGGAGCGCGCCGATGCGGGCGGAGGGATTCACAGGCTCTGCTCCAGCGTGCGCTGGGCCGTCATGAACGTGGTCACAAACGGCTCGACCGGTTCAGCCTGCAGCTCGCGCGCAGTGCCCTTCTGAACGATCGCACCGCCGCGCAGCAGCACCAGCGTGTCGGCCAGGTACGCCGCCTCGGCGACGTCATGCGTCACCAGCACGACGGTCTTGCACAGATCCGCGAACAGCGCGCGCATCTGCTCCTGCAGCTCGTGACGGATGACCGGGTCCAGCGCCCCCAGTGGCTCGTCCAGCAACAACACTTCGGGGTCGAGCATCAACGCCCGTATCAGCCCGACACGCTGGCGCTGTCCGCCGGACAATTCGGCGGGATAGCGCTGCAGCGCGGCAACCGGCAGACGGCACATCGTCGCCAGCACCTCGATCCGCTGTGCAATGCGCTGCGCCGGCCAGCCCATCGTCCGCGCCAACAGCGCGATATTGGAAGCAGCGCTGAGATGCGGGAACAGACCGCCCTCCTGGATGACGTAGCCGATCCGTCGGCGCTGCTCGAGCAGGCGCGAGCGCTGCAGCGGCTCGCCATCGAACCGCACCTCGCCGCTGTCCGGCCACTCCAGTCCGATCAGCATCCGCAGCACGCTCGACTTGCCCGCACCACTGGGCCCGATCAGCGCCGTCGTTTGCCCCGTGGCGATACGCAGGTCGATGCCGTCCAGGGCAATGACCGGACCGTAGGATTTGCACACCTTGATGAGCTCGAACACGAGCCGAGCATAAGCCAAGGGTCCTCATCCATTGGCGTGGTGATATGGCGAACACGCACTTCCGGGCCCGCAGGGGGCATGGACGGGAACGCATTGTGGTTGGAGATGGACCCCATTCAAGCGCGCACCCTTATCCTTGCGACCTCTCTCGGCCTTGCGTAGCAGTTGCCATGCGGATGACACACCCCTTCCGGAACCGTTGCTGGATGCTGTTGATCCTGAGCCTCGCGTTGTCCGCGTGCGGTGGCAATACCCGACCGGACCCCGCACCGGCCTCGCCTGCAGTCACGCCCGTCGCGCCGGTATCGGTGCCGAAGATCCGCATCGGCGTTGCCCTCGGTGGAGGCGCGGCAAAAGGGTTCGCCCACATCGGAGTGATCAAAATGCTCGAGGCCAACGGGCTGGAGCCGGTGGTGGTATCGGGCACCAGCGCGGGCAGTGTGGTCGGGGCGTTATACGCCAGCGGCATGGATCCGTTCCAGATGCAGCAGCAGGCGTTCTCACTGGACGAGTCCAGGATCCGCGATGTCAGCCTGTTTTCCGGCGGGGTGATCAAGGGCCAGAAGCTGCAGGACTACGTCAACGAACTGGTCAAGCAGCGACCGCTGGAAAAGATGAAGAAGCCCTTTGCGGTGGTCTCCACACAGCTGGAAAGCGGCACGCGGACGGTATTCGTGCGCGGCAACACCGGACAGGCCGTACGTGCGTCCAGCAGCATTCCCGGCGTGTTCGAACCGGCGCTGATCGGCGGCTACCACTATGTCGATGGTGGCATCGTCAGTCCGGTGCCGGTGGACGCCGCGCGCGAGCTGGGAGCGGACTTTGTGATCGCCGTGGACATTTCGACGGTCGCCAGCGGCAAGGCGCCGGGCAGCCTGCTGGGCAACGTCAACCAGTCCATCGCCATCATGGGCCGCAAGCTGGGTGCGCAGGAGCTGGCGCGGGCGGATGTCGTGATCCGCCCCAGGGTCGACGACATCGGACCGGCGAGTTTCGAGCAGCGCAACAACGCGATCCTCGAAGGTGAAAAGGCGGCATTGGCCGCCATGCCGCAGATCCGCGCACGATTGGCGACGATGCAGAAGACACGCGTCGACGAAGCAACCGCAAAAGCCCGCGCCACCGCTGTGGCGAAAGAAAGAGCCTCCGCAAAAGCCGCTGCAGAAGCCGCGGAGCGCTGCGCACGCGAGCAATCGCGGTTGGGCAGCTTGCTGCGCCGGGAGCCGGTGTGCGCCGGTAGCGACGCGCCCTAGGCTTGGTGGCGCCGCGCCCTGGACGTTCAACGGCTTGGCAGCGGCATCCCGCGGAACGCCTTCACCGTGCGCAGCACGAAACTGGAGTTGACGTCGTCAACACCGGACTGGTTGAGCAGGTGGTCCAGCAGAAAGCGCGAAAAATGTTCCAGGTCGCGCACGGCCACGTGCAGCAGGTAGTCCATGTCGCCGGTCAGCGCGTGGCAGGCGACCACTTCGTCCCACTGGCTGACGAACGCGCTGAACACGTCGATCGCACTGGTGTCGTGGCGTGTCAACTGGACGCGCACGAACGCCTGCAGTCCGATCCCGATCCGCTCCGGATCGAGCACAGCGCGATAGCCGGCGATCACGCCCTCGCGCTCCAGTCGCTGGATCCGCCGCAGGCAGGCTGAAGGCGACAGTTTGACGCGATCCGCGAGCTCTGCGTTGCTCTGGCGACCAGCGCGTTGCAATTCGCCCAGAAGTTGCAGATCGATGCGGTCCATCGTGACACTTGGCATGATCGTGTCTCTCTCGAATCAAACACGCAATTATATTGCGCGATATCGTCCACGCTTCGCAACGACGCAACCAGATTGCATGCGATCACGGCTAATCTGGAGATTCACTCAGGATGTGAACGGGTAAATTCCATGGAAACCACGAAACGCGTCGAGTCCGAACTCACCGACAAGGGTTACGTGCCGGTCTACACCACGGCCGTGGTCGACCAGCCCTGGGACAGCTATACCGATGCGGACCACGCCGTCTGGACGCAGCTGTTCGAGCGCCAGAAGCGCATCCTTGCAGGCCTTGCGAGCGACGAGTTCATCGCCGCGCTCGGCGCGATGGAGATGACTGCCGACCGGATTCCTAAGTTCGCCGATCTGAACCCGATCCTGCACGCGGCGACCGGCTGGAAACTGATCGGCGTGGAAGGCCTGCTGCCCGAGCTGGAATTCTTCCAGCACCTCGCCAACCGCCGTTTCCCGGTGACCTGGTGGATCCGTCGCGAGGACCAGCTGGACTACCTCGCCGAGCCGGACCTGTTCCATGACCTGTTCGGCCACGTGCCACTGCTGATGAATCCGGTGTTCGCCGATTACATGGCCGCGTACGGCCGGGGTGGCGTGAAGGCGCACGGCATCGGCAGCGACGCGCTGGTCAACCTGACCCGGCTGTACTGGTACACCGTGGAATTCGGCCTGATCCGGCAGCAGGATGGTCTGCGCCTGTACGGCAGCGGCATCGCATCTTCCAAAGGTGAATCGATCCACTGCCTGCAGAGCGCCGCGCCCAACCGGATCGGTTTCGATCTGGAGCGGATCATGCGCACCCGCTACCGTATCGACACGTATCAGAAGACCTACTTCGTCATCGACGACTTCGAGCAGCTGATGGACGCCACGATCCCGGACTTTGCGCCCCTGTATGCGCGCTTGGCCGACCAGGAATCGATCCCGGCCGGCGACGTGCTGGAGTCCGATCGGGTCTACCATCGCGGCACAGGCGAGGGGTGGCTCAACGACGGCGACGTCTGAGGTCCGCGACCCTGCCACACCCCCGGCGTCGAAGGCCTCTACCCTACGGGACAATTGACCTGAGCGACTGACCTGATCGCGATGACAGCCCCCGCCGTATGAAGCCCTCGCCCTCTGCTCCGACTGCACAGTCACTGCTCGCCGCCGGTGCCAGCGCGTTGCAACGCCAGCAACCGCACCAGGCCATCGAGCCCCTGAAACAGGCGGCCGCCCTTGAACCGGCCGATCCCGGGGTCGCCCTGTATCTGGCGCGCGCGTTGGCGATGGCACAGCACGCCGTGCAAGCCCTGGAACAGATTGAGCGTGTGTTGCACCTGGCGCCCGACGATGCGCTGGTGCATGACCGGGCAGGCGATGTGCTCACCCAGTGCCATCTGCACGAGCGCGCGCTCGAGGCATTCCAGCGTGCGGTCGTGCTGGCGCCCGACAACCCCGGCTACCGCTACAACCTGGCTATCTCGCTGATGTATCACGGCCGGGTGGCGGAGGCGGAGCGCGAGTACCAGGCCTGCCTCGCTCGTGCCCCGAACCACTGGCAGGCACACCTGGCGCTGTCGCAACTCCGCCGGCAAACCCCCCACGACAACCATGTGGATCGCCTGCGCCTGCTGCTCGCAAGTCCCGGCAACAGCGTCACCGCGACGGTGTACCTCCACATGGCCCTGGCCAAGGAACTGGAGGACCTGGGGGATTACCGGCAAGCCTTCCACCACCTGGTGCAGGGAAAATCCGCGCCACGGTCGTTGATGGGTTACTCGACTGCGCAGGACGGGGCGATGTTCGACGCGCTGGTACGGTCTCTCGACAACGCTCCACCGGGCGACGGCCACGATACCCGCGAGCCGATATTCATCGTCGGCATGCCGCGATCGGGCACGACCCTGGTCGACCGGATCCTGTCCAGCCATCCCGACGTCCAGTCCGCCGGTGAGTTGCACCACTTCGGCGTGGCGTGGAAGCAGGCCATGGGCGGTGACGGCTTCCGCATGTTCGATCCCGACCACATCGTCCGGGGCCGGATCGACGACTGGCGCGCGCTCGGCAGGCGCTATCTGGAAAGCACCCGGCCATTGACCGGCCAACGCCCGCACTTCACCGACAAGCTGCCACACAACTTCCTGTACCTGGGACACATCGCCCGCGCGCTGCCCAATGCGACGCTGGTGTGCGTGCGGCGCAACCCCATGGATACCTGTCTGGGCAATTTCCGGTTGCTGTTCGCGCCGGAGTCGCCGTATTTCGGCTACTCCTACGATCTGCTCGACACTGGCCGTTACTACCTGCTGTTCGACCGGCTGATGGCCCATTGGAAGCAACGCTTCCCGGGCCGCATCGTTGAGGTCGACTACGAGGCGCTGGTCGCCGATCAGGAGGGTGTCACCCGTCAGCTGCTGGATGACGCGGATCTGGAATGGGATCCGGCCTGCCTCGACTTCGCCGCCAATCCCGCGCCGGTCGCGACCGCCAGCGCCGGGCAAGTGCGCGAGCCACTGCATGCCGGGGCGATCGGTCGATGGAAGCGGTATCGAACCGAGCTGGAGCCCCTGCGGGCTTTACTGGAAAAAGCCGGGATCGCGATCTACGATTAAGCCCTGTCGGCCGTCATGGGGGGTGCCGGCTTACAATGCGGCCATCGCCACTGTTTCCGAGCGCCACGATGACGACCAATCGCCCGACCAGCCCCTACTCGCTCACCCGCTTCCTGATCGAGGAGGAGCGCGAAGGACACATCCGTCCGGACCTGCGCCTGTTGATCGAGGTGGTGACACGTGCCTGCAAGCGGATTTCGATCGAAGTGGGCAAGGGTGCGCTGGGCGGCGTGCTGGGCGACGCGGGCACGCCGGGCCAGGCCAGCATCAACGTCCAGGGGGAGGCGCAGAAGAAGCTCGACGTGATCGCCAACGACGTGCTGATGGAAGCCAACGCCTGGGGTGGCCATCTGGCCGGTCTGGCGTCGGAGGAAATGGACCACAGCGTCCCGATCCACGAGCTGTCCACCAACGGCTCGCCGGCCGGCAACTACCTGTTGCTGTTCGATCCGCTGGATGGCAGTTCCAACATCGACGTGAACATCTCGGTCGGCACGATCTTCTCGGTGCTGCGCTGCCCGGAAGGGGTGGAGACGCCCGCTGACGAGCACTACCTGCAGCCGGGTACCGAGCAGCTGGTCGCCGGCTACTGCACCTACGGGCCGAACACGACCCTGGTCCTGACCATCGGTCACGGCACCCATGGCTTCACGCTGGACCGCGAGATCGGTAGTTTCACTCTGACCAGCCGCGACATGAAGATACCGGAGGACACCCGGGAGTTCGCGGTCAACATGTCCAATCAGCGCCACTGGCAGCCGCCGATGCAGTCCTACGTTGCGGACCTGCTGGCGGGCAAGACCGGTCCGCGCGGCAAGGACTTCAACATGCGCTGGGTCGCCAGCATGGTGGCCGACGTGCATCGCCTGCTGACCCGGGGCGGTATCTTCAGCTATCCGCTGGATGCCAAATGCGAGGCTCAGGGCGGCAAGCTGCGGCTGATGTACGAAGCCAACCCGATGGCGATGCTGGTTGAGCAGGCTGGCGGCGCCGCCAGCACGGGACGCCAGCGTATGCTCGAGGTGCAGCCCACTGGGTTGCACCAGCGCGTGCCGGTGTTCCTGGGTTCGCGCAACGAGGTCGAAGCGGCGGTCCGTTACCACCAGCAACACGACGACGCCCTGGCCTGAGGGTCGACGGCTCCCAAGATCCGTCGGGCGTTGTCAATGTCCGGATCGCACGCCTTCCGGCGTTGATCTGGGATACGGGATGACGCGCGCAGCGCGCCATCGTTGTCAATTCGAGTCTTTTTTCTGGAGGGATACCGCAGTCGGCTTGCCAGGGGGAATGTCCGGCCGCGTTTTACCCAAGACTTCTTGGGGGGGACCCATGGCTGTAGTTCCTGCGCTTTCCAGCCAGTGTGTCATCTGGTTTGGAAAGCCTCTGCGCCACGAACGCGACGCCCTGGGTGCCGCGGGATGGCATGTTCGCGCCGCCGATGCCGACGATGGCATTGGCTTGCGCGGCGGTGACACGGTGGTCGGCTTGCTGGATCTGCGCGACGACAGCGCCGGCTGTCTGGACCGCTTGGAAATGCTGACGGCCGACCACGATTACCTGTCACTGGTCGCCCTGATTCCCGGCGGTACCGATCCGCACGCCCACCGGCTGCTGGAGAATTGCGCGGCGATCCTGACCGCGCCGCTGGACTTGTCGCGACTGGTATATGCCCTCGGACGACTGGTCCAAACCCCAGCGGAAAAAACAACGCATGCACTGGACTCATTGATTGGTGGGAGCGCCGCAATGCGCACCGTGCATGCCAGCATCCGCAAGTTCGCGCCGGTCGATTTGCCGGTCCTGATCACGGGCCGGACGGGCACTGGAAAGGACGTCGCAGCCCGCGCGCTGCATGAACTGTCCGATCGTCCCAATGGGCGATTCGCTGCGATCAACTGCGGCGCTCTCGCTCCCAACCTGGTGCAGTCGGAACTGTTCGGGCACGAACGCGGCGCGTTCACCGGCGCGACCGCAAGACGGGCCGGCCTGTTCGAGACGGCCGACGGCGGTACGGTATTCCTGGACGAAATCGGCGACTTGCCGTTGGAAGCGCAGACCAACCTGTTGCGGGTGTTGCAGGAACACACCGTGGAACGGGTTGGCAGCCATGAGCCGATACCCATCGACGTGCGCGTGCTGGCCGCGACCAACGTTGATCTGGAGGCGGCGGTGGCTGCGGGGAAGTTTCGCAGCGACCTCTACTACCGCCTCAATGTGCTGCATCTGCACATGCCGCCGCTGCACGCGCGCGGCAACGACATCCTGCTGCTTGCCACGCATTTCCTGGAGCAGTTCCGGTCGAAGAACCAGACCCGTGCACGCGCGTTCGATACTGCCGCGCAACAGGCGATGCTGGGGTTTGCGTGGCCGGGCCATGTGCGCGAGTTGATCAACCGCGTGCAGCGTGCCGCGGTCATCGCCGAGTCCGAACTCATCAGCGCCGACGAACTGGGTCTTGGCGGCGAGGCATCGGCAGCAGGGACGGATGGGGCGCTGGACACCGCGCGGGAATGCGCGGAGCGCGAGGCGATTCTTGCCTGCCTGCGCGAAAGCGGGTTCAACATCAGCGAAACCGCCCGCCGTTTGAAGGTCGCGCGGGTGACCGTCTATCGTCTGTGCCGCAAGCACGATCTCGACCTGGCGCAGCTGCGCTCAGCCGGGTAACGCGCCCCCTGACGAGGTCAGTGGGGCAGGCGTCGGCTCAGAACATGTACGGGACCTTGAACACCAGACTGAAATCGGGCGCATCCGGCGTAAGACCGATACCCAGACTGCTGACCAGCGTGGTGTGCGGGCTCAGCGCATAGGTCACTCCCAGATTGAACATCGCGGCGTTGGCGTCGCTGCCGATGATCTTGTTCCACTCCTCGCCGTCGTAGCGCGTACGCGCCCGCGCGCTGAGCTTGTCGCTGTAGGAAATGCTCAGACTGGTGCGCTCGTTGAACGCGAACGCCACGCCGGCCCCGAAATAGAAGCTGCGCCCCAGCTGCACGTCACCCGGGTTCACAGTTTCCGGGTTGTTGTCGAGGTCATCGAAGCTGTTGCGGAAGGAGTGGATGTAGCCGAAGTTGCCGAACAGGATCGCCGGGTCGGCGGTCTTGACCACCGACACCCCGAGGTTGGTCTGCCAGACACCGTTGCCGGTGGGTTCCTTCTCCGGCACCGCAAAACGGATGAAGCCGTCATCGTCGCGCTCCAGGACGTTCCACGAAATCCCGTACGGCTCACGCCCTGTTGGCACCGTGACGCCGGCAGTGAATACCGTTTCCGGCCAACGCGCACTTTCCGCGAATGCCCGGTAGTTGCCACTGACGGTAAGGTCACCAATCCCGTAGCCATTGGTATCCTCCTGGGCGACCGCGCCAGCCGATCCGCCTGCGCCACCTTTCTGGTAGACGGTCTTGCGGGCGACAAAGGGAATGTCGACGTTCACGGTCATATTCGGAAGGACGCCGTAACGCGCAGCGACGTTGTAGACGAGCGTGTCGGACTCGACATTCTCGATGGCGATGTTGCCCAGAAAGATCGCGTCCAGCGCCAGAAAGCCGGTCAGGGTAAGTTGCTTGCGATCGTAGCGGTTGTAGGAAAGGCTGTTTTCAATGGTCAGGCGGCGGTCGAACACCGCAGCCACCTGTTGCTTGACGTCGTCAACGCTGCGCTTCGAGGCTTCTCTGGCTTCCGCCGCTTCGGCGGCGGTGCTGGCATAGCCCTCCGACGATGCCGCCGCTGGTGTAGCGGTGTCACCCGGGGAGGGCGGGCGGGCAGCAGGCGCTCCCGCAGTGGACTGCGGTGCCGTACTCAAGGGCGCTCGTGCGGGCGGAATCTTGCCGTCCACGCGTGACTGCAGCGCCTGTACGCGCATGTCCAGCTCACGCAGCCGTCGTACCTCCTGGGCGTAACTGCCTTTCAAGGTTTCCAGCTCGGCCATCAGCGCGCGGACATCCGCCTGATCCTGCGCATCCACGATTTTTTCCGTGGCCGCCTGGGTGGCAGTACCCTGCTGGGCCATCGCAGCGAGTGGGACGACACTGGCCAGAACCGCAGTGATCGCAATCGGCAGGACTCTCATAGATCTCCTTCCCTGATCATTGACTCTCCATCCGTGTGGGGACCGGGCGCATCTCAATATCCGCCTGGCCCAATCCCGCGCGTCATCTGGATGGCCTGTGCCACATTCTGTGCCAGTTGCGCGTTGGAAGCCAACGAGTTGCGCACCAGGTCGATCTCCATGCGGTTGCTGACCTGCTGGTGGTCGCTGGTGAGCTGGATGGACTGGCCGAGGCTGCCATTGCGTATCCATTGCTGGACCTCGCCCTGGCCCTTCACCTGCAAGAGCACATTGGCACCACCGCCGTCAAAGCCGGCGCTCGCCACCGCGTTGCCCACGCTTGCACTGGCAGACCCGGAGGACGCCGCACCGGGCGCCGCAGGCGCGGCGCCGTCACGCACGTTCAAGTGCGTCACGTTGGCGGCGGTGTTGTTGTCGCCGGCCACCTGCACGCTCTGGGTCATCCCGGAGACGTTGGCCAGGCCCGAAGCATCGAGACTGCGTGTCATACCGTCGCTGCCGGTCACCGGCGCATCCACGGCGGTGATCGTCACCGAAGGGGTGAAGCTCACCACCGGACGACCGCCGTCGGCGAAATCCATACCAAGGCTCAGCGTCCCCTGCAGGGTCTGCCCGGACGCCGTCTGCCAGGTGGAAATCATCGACACCCCGAACCACGCGACCTGGTGGTCGCCAACGGTGTAGCGCCCGCGCATCGTGGCCAGTTCGGGATCCGGGATCTCGCTCATGCCAGGCGTGCGCCGGTGGATGGGTGGGCCCGCTTCGGTTGTGGTCATGGCAGTCGCCGGATGGATCCCGGCGCTTGCGACCTGGGTGCCGGCGGCCTGGGTCGGCGCGCTAAGCGCCAGCAATCCAAGACCAAATCCGGCAGCAATGAGGTTGAAACAGAACGTGCGCATGATTGCGCTCCTTCAAAAAAGATCAGCGTGGGTGAAACCGAAGTCGAGTAGATCGGCCTCACTGATCGGTCGTTGCATGGCCAGCAAGGCGCGCGCACTTGGGCGCTCCGAGGGCTCCAGCAAGACCGTGTTGCGATCAAAGTCACTGCCTATAACGACGAAAACCGCCCGTGATGGCCACGACTCCAGAAATTCTGCGATGGGGACGCTGCGATTGCCCAGGATGGGATCAGCGATTTCGGCGTACTCGCCGACCACCTGCTTGAGAACGACGAAATGGCGGAACCCGCGGACATCCATCAGCACCAGCCCGGGCACGCGCAATGAGCGCAGCCGGTCCTCGCTGATTCGATAGCCGCGACCGCGCATACCGATGGATTCGACATAGCGTTTGATGTCCAGCAGCGAGAATCCGCGCTGCGCGACCAGTTCGGCATCGGCGATACCCAGCATTCCCTCGATGACGGTGTTCTCATCCGCGTCGAGGTGGTAGCCGTAACGCAGGATCGTTGCCAGCGAGGAAGCACCACAGCTGTAGTCGGTCTCCTGGCGCACGATGTTGCGGAACCGGCCTTCGCGCATGCTTTCCACATTGGTGGTGTAAAGCCCACCGTTGGGCAGCACACCACTGAATGCCACGTCGCCCGCCAGCGTTTTGCCGGCCGGGAACCACAACGTCAGCACACACAGCAACGCAAGCATGGTCAGCAATCGGGTCATGTCACTCCACCGTGAAGAAGTGAAAGCCCCGCTCCGGGGGGGAAGGTGGAGCGGGGCTTTCGGGGCACCCGGCCACAGGGGAGGTGTGGCCGGGGTTTTACGCTGCTAGGTAACGGTTACTGCTCGCCACCACCATTGCCACCGCCGGGGCCACCCGCAGACGGCTGGGCCACGGCCATCGCCAGGCTGTTGGCCTGGAGGTTGCCGGTGCCTGCTGCGACGTTGACGCCGATGTTGCCGGAGGCCGCGCTGAACGCGCTGCCGGACAGGTTGGCGGTATTGGTCGCGTCGACGGCGATGAAGTACGTGTTGGTCACGCTGCCACTGAGGCTGGCATCAAGCGCGGCATAGCCCAGCTCCAGGAAGCCCAGTTCACCGGAGTCGCTGGACGACGTCGAACCCGACATCGACCCTTCGCTTTCCGTATCGACGGTGAACGCCAGTGCGCCGCCGTCATCGTTGAGGTCCGATCCGCCCTGGGTTTGGGTATCCAGGTCGAAGTGGCCCATCAGGCTGCCGCCCGGATGCGGATTGAGCTGGTCGTCATTGGCCGAGTTGGTCCACATGTCGGGATAGACGTCGCCAATCTGATCAGCAAAGCCGGTCGCCGCCGAGCTGCTGCTGCCTTCGAAGCTGCCCTGCGAGGTGCCCTCGTAAGCTCCCATGCCCACCGCGATGGTGTCGCCTGCGACGGTACCGGTCATGTCGATCGACACGGTTTCGGTACGGGTCTCGTAATGACCGGCGTTGTCGGTCACGTTGCCCGAGCTATGCTGATTGGAGCTGACACTGGACTGGGCATACGCACTGGTTGCCACCGACGCTGCCAGCGCATTCTTCTGCTGGTTGTTGTTGCCGGAGGTCACGTTGACGCCGATGTTGCCGGACGCCGCGCCAAACGCATTGCCACCGATCGAGGCATCGTTGGTCACACCGCGGTTCATCGTGAGGTTACCGGTACCGGACTGGTTCACGAAGATTTCCGCATCGGCCATGCCGAACGCAAAACTGGCATCCGCAGCCGACAGCGCTGCCGCGTTGTCCTGCACGTTGTTGTCACCCGCCGCGACGTTGAACGCCAGGTTGCCGGAGGCCTCCGAGCCGACGTCGTCTTCGATCGCCGCGTCGTTGGTCACCATGTCATTCAAACCAAGGTTGTCGCTGGACGACTGGCGGTTGTCGATAACGGCGATGGCCGCCGAATCCAGCACGATGTCACCGCTGATGGTCGGGTTGCCGCTGAAGTTGATGTCCGAGCTCAGCGACAGATCCTTCTTAAGCGATACCGAAACCTGGTGCTCGTTGCCTTCCTTGCGGACGTCGGAATTCACCACCTCGGTGCGCTCGATATTTTCCGAGACGTCACTGGACCATGTGTAGGCGCGGTCATCGGTGATGGACGTGTCACTGGAATACGAATCGCTCACCGAGTTGCTCGTGTCGTTGTCGACCGAGGTGCTGTAGCTGCGATCGTCGTTTATCGACACGTCACTGGAGTACGAATCAGTCACATAGTTGGTGGTGTCGTTGTACACGGTCGTGTTGTCGGTGGTGCTGTTGGTGGTGTCGTTGTCGACGGTGGTGTTGCGGGTGTCGTCGACGGTGATGTCCCAGTCTTCTACTACGACATGGTTATGCAAGATATCCGCGCTGGCGTTCTGATCGTCTGCGCTCTGGGCGAAGGCCAGCGGACTGGCGAGCAGCGCGGTGACAGCCAAAGCGATTGCGGTTTTTTTGATCCTGATATTCATCGATTCATCCTCTCTCTTTCGTGGTACCGCGTGAAACGGAAACAACTCACGGGTGCCCTTCGACAGACAGCCCCAGCTGGTTGCTGATGCTGTTGCCAGACCCCGCGATCTGGTTGAGTTGCAAGACGCCTTCGAATCCCAGCATGGCCGTGGAGTCCACCGCTACGCTGCGCGTGCCCTGTCTGGTCACGCCTGGATCCGGGGCGCCCTGCCCCCCTGCTGACGCGGAGACGGCTGACCAGAGATTGCCGTCGGTCGTCTCGCGTATGCCCTGGTAAGCCAGCGTCGCGGTGACGATATTCATCTCCGCATTGCCGCTGCCGCTGGCCTGATTGATGGACACCAGCCCACTCGCCTGCCCGAAGGCCTGGCCGCCAATGGAGGCAGCCGCATGGGTGGGGGTGTCGAATTGATCGTTGTCACGCGCCTGTGTGGCGCTGACGAAAGCGTCGGCCTGCCGGCCGGTGGCGAAACTGCGCAGGTTGGCCTGCAGGTTGTGGTCGCCGGCCGCCACGTTGGCACCGATCGCGCCGCTCGACCCGACAAACGCGCGGCCGTCAATACGGCTGTTCGCGAGGTAATCCAGCATGCCGGCGTAACCTTCATCGGCGGGTGGTCCGGCAGTGGCCGGTCCGCATAGTGCCAACGCCACGCACACCACCAGATACCGCAACAGGGATGGGGAAATGAGCGCCATCTCAACCTCCCGGCGGCGCGTTGCCGGCCGGAGGTGCGCCCAGTGGGAATTGCGACAGCGCGCCCCGCACCTGGTCACCTACGCCGCGGGTGACGTTGCCGACAGCACCCATCGACACGCCCATTGCCTGGCTGATGCCATTGCCGGACGCGGTACCGTTGCCGGACGTCAGCGCACCCAACGGCGCCATGGCGCGGCCGGTGATCTGGGTGATACCCGGCATCGGACCGCCCGTACTGGCCGCGCCGATGCTGGCGTACTCCTCGTCGGAGAGCTCGCCGGTACCCAGTGCGCGGTCGATGTTGCTCCCGGGCGTCGGGTCCACGATGAGCGCCATGCCGGGCGGCTTGCCCACGACCGCATGCCGAGCCGAGACATCACGCAGCAGGACGATCTCACCGGGCCTGGCATGCACCGCCTTGCGAGCACCCGAGGCGGAGGCCGTCGCGGGCAGCAATAGCAAGCTTGCAAACAGCAGCGGTACAAAGCGGATTGGTGTGGCAAACGCAGGATGCATGTCTCTTCCCCAACTTGGTCCAAGAGATAACGCACGTTGCGTGCCAACACTAAAAACTAAGCTAATTCAATGACTTACGTAATTATCCAGCTGATGTCGCCGTGCAGGTGTTACATCCGCGAGAAAATCGCGCGCCCCGGTCATCTCCGCTTCAGCTAAAAGCGAAGCTGCGTATGGTCACTGGGCCTCTGTAACACTCCTGTTACACCTGCAGATACACGCGGACAACGTGGGCGTATGGATGCGACGATGGCCCCCTGAACCTTCCACGGAGCCCCCATGTCACATCCGTCCGGCGCCAGCGCAACCGACGACGACATCGACGATTTCATCCAGGTCGCGCACGAGTGCCTGGACCGGAAGTGGTGCGATGCTCTGGTGGATCGATTCGGCAGCAGTGCCGAGGTGCAGCCTGGAGAGGTGGGCGGCGGCGTCCACACCGACCTGAAGGACAGTCTTGACCTGACCATCAGCGGCCGACCGGAATGGAGCGATGTCGAGGCCGCGCTCAACGCGGCAATGTTCAATGCACTGCTCGATTACGTCCGGCGTTGGCCACACACGCTGATCGCACCGCTGATGCTGGAGGTGCCTGACGCGCAGGGATGCCATCAGCGGCTGACGCCGGAGCGTATCCGCGCGATGGACGACGCCCAACTGGGCCCCGTTGTGCGTACGGTGCTGCGTCCGGGAGCGATCAACCTGCAGCGCTACCGCGGCGGTCGCGGCGGATACCCCTACTGGCATTGCGAGCTGTACCCGCGGGACGCGCAGTCGGAAACCCTGCATCGCCACCTGCTCTGGACCGCCTACCTCAATGACGGGTTCGAGCAGGGGGAAACTGAATTTCTCTATCAGCAACGCAAGATCGCGCCACGCACCGGCTCACTGCTGATCGCGCCAGCCGGCTTCACCCACACCCATCGTGGCAACCGGCCCGAGGGCGGCGACAAGTTCATCGCTACCAGCTGGATCCTGTTCCAGCGCGCCGAGGCGCTGTACGGCGCGGGCTGAGCCGCGCCAGAACCCGTGCTCAGTTGCGCGGGTGGTTGAGCACCAGCCAGTAAAGCCCGACCTGCTTGACGGCCCAGACGAACTGTTCGAAATCCACCGGCTTCTGGATATAGCTGTTGACCCCGAGCGCGTAGCTGGCTTCGACATCGAACGGCTCGGTGCTGGTGGTCAAGACGACGACCGGCAAGGTCCTGGTGGCTTCGTTCGCCCGGATCGCCTGCAGCACCTCGCGTCCGTCGACCTTGGGCAGGTTGAGGTCCAACAGGACGATGGACGGCATCTCGGCTGGATCACGATCGGCGTATGCGCCTTTGGCGAAGAGGTAATCGAGCGCCTCGGCGCCGTCACCGACCACGACCAGCTGATTGGCGATTTTGGCCTCGTCGAACGCCAGGCGCGTCAGTTCGACGTCGTCGGGATTGTCTTCGACCAGCAGGATGACCTTGTTCATCAGTACGACTCTCCAGATGACACGCCAGCGCCCACGGCGGCCGGCAATCGGATATGGAAAACAGTGCCGGAGCCCGCGTCGGACTCGGCGTCGATACAGCCACCATGGCGCTCGGCGATACGTCGCGCGACAGCCAATCCCAGGCCATCGCCCGCTCCCTCGTCGGCCCCATGGAGGCGTTGGAATGGTTCAAACAGTTTGTGACGGTACCGCATGTCGAAGCCGCGCCCGTGATCGCGTATGGACACGCGCAGCAGGCCATCGGCTTCACTCCCGCTGACGTCGACCGTGACCGGGGCGCCATCGTGGGAGAACCGCCGTGCGTTATCCACTATCTGGGCCAACATCGTCTTCAGGAGCCGCTCGTCGCCCTGCGTCATCAAGCCGGACTGGACGCTGACACGGAACTCCCGTTCCGGGTGCGCATCCTGCTGTTCGGCGGCGACCCAGTCGGCCAGCAAGCTGAGGTCCACCGGAACAACCCGAAGCGCCGCGGTGGCCGCGCGTGACAGCTCCGACAGCCCGTCCAGAAGGCGCGCCATCCGCTTGGCGGCGCCGCGAATGCGACCCAGATGGTCGCGCGAAGCATCATCGAGAGCATCATCAAGCTTGCGGGCCAGCAGGCCGGCGAAGTTGTCGATGGAGCGCAAGGGTGCACGCAGGTCGTGTGCGACGGCATCGATCTGCCCCTGCATCTCGCGACGCAGCGATTCGCGCTCGGTCGCCGCCTGCGCGCCGTCGGCCGCCTGCATGTGCAGCACGAGTCCCGTGGCGACGTTCGCGCTGTCGCGCAACAACGCGAGGTTGATGCGGGCTTCAAACGTCGACTCACCGCGCCGGCATGCGATCCGGCGGTCAATGGACTCCACCTTGCCGCTCGCCAGCGCGTCCACCGCTGCAGCCAGATCGGCTGCGGCCCCAGGCTGGATCACGTCGAACAGCGTCTTGGCACCACCCGGTGCGGCAGCGGTCGCCGAGGCGGCGTCCCCGAGCAGCTTCAGCAGCGCGGCATTCACCTGCCGCCAGGACCCGTCAAACTCGAGAGTCGCCATCCCAACGGCCGTGGAAGCCACGGCAGCGCTGAAATCATCGTCTGTGGAGGGTGATAACGGAAGCGAAGACATCACGCCAGCAAGGGATTCGGTGCCGGCAGTGTAACGTCCCCCTCCGTGACGGTCGGGTGGTCCGGCTGCATCCGCACCCGCCAACGGCCACCGCCGCCCCCGGTTGTGCCGCACAATGCGCGCCATGGACTGGCTTCCGATCACTCTGCAGCAGCTCACCTTCCTGCTGATCCTGGGCGGTGGCCTGTACCTGTTCATCAGCGAGCGGGTCCGGGTCGATGTGACCGCGATGCTGATCCTGATGGCGCTGGTGGTCACCGGCCTGCTGGACGAGGAGCAGGCGCTGTCGGGGTTTTCCAGTGAGCCGGCAATTATTGTCGCGGCAGTGTTCGTCATCTCCGGCGGCTTGGCCGCGACCGGTATCACCGAACACATCGGTCAGTGGATCGGTCGTGCGTCGGGTAAAAGCGAGGCCCGGGTGATCGCGGTGACGATGCCGGCGGTGGCGGTCATGGCCTCCTTCACCCACCACGTGATGGTGACCGCGATGATGCTGCCGATCATGGGCCGTCTGGCCAAGACCAACGGTCTGGCACCGTCGCGCCTGCTGATGCCGATGTCACTGGCGGCGTCGCTGGGCACCTGCCTGACCCTGGTCAGCGCGCCGGCGTTTCTGCTTGCCAACAATCTGCTCAAACGCACCGGGGCCGAAGGTCTGGGCGTGTTCTCCATCACCCCGATCGGGATCGCGCTGGTGCTGATCGGCATGGCGTACATGTTGCTGACCCGCTGGATCCTGCCCAAACGTGGCACCGATGCAGACGATGACGGCTACCTGCGGCTGGATCGGTACCGTACCGAGCTGTTGATCGTCGAAGGCTCGCGTTGGAGCACCCGCCCGCTGGCCGAATTGCAGAAGGCGTTGGGCGACAAGTTCCGCATGATCGGCTGGCTGCGCGATAACAAGCTGCGGCGCGACCTCGGACCCAACAGTCCGCTGATGCGCGGCGATGTGCTGCTGGTGGAAGCGTCGGCTGACGCACTCGCCTCCCTGCACGACGACGCCGGCATCGACCTGCACGCCATCTCGCGCTTTGGTGTCGGTGCTCTGGGTGATGGCGAAGGCAAGCCCCAGCTGGTGCAGGCGGTGGTCGCCCCGGGCTCGGAGTTCATCGGTCGCAGCATCCGCGAGTTGGACTTCTCGCACCGGTTCAAGGCCGTGATCGTCGGCCTGTGGCGGCGCGAGGGCCATGTCGCTCCGCGGTTGGCCGACGCCCGCCTGCGCGAAGGCGATTTGCTGGTCTTGTGGGGTCGGTCTGCGCGGTTCGCCGAACTGGCCACCCACCATGGGTTCCTGATGCTGGTGGCGTTCGCTGGCGAGGCCAAGCGCCGGGTACGTGCCCCGGTGGCGCTGGCGATCCTGGGCGTGACGGTGTTGGCGGCGGTGTTCGAGTGGTTGCCGGTTCCGTTGGCGTTCCTGCTGGGCGCCGTCGCCATCGTGGCGACCCGCTGCGTGGACATCGGCCAGGCCTACCGCGAGATCGATGTGCGCGTGTTCGTGATGATCGCCGGCGTGATCCCGCTTGGCATTGCAATGGAGCAGACGGGCACCGCGCAACTGATGGCGTCGGGCCTGCGCCAGGTGGTGTCCGACTGGCCGGTACTGATGATCCTGCTGGTGCTGTTCTCGATTGCCGGCCTTTTGACACAGGTACTTTCCGATTCGGCCACCGTGGTGCTGCTCGGACCGATCGCGGTGCAACTGGCGCAATCGATGGCCATGGATCCGACACCGTTCGTGGTTTGCACCGCGCTGGGCGCGGTCGTCGCCTTCCTGACCCCCATTGGTCATCACGGCAACCTGCTGATCCTGGGCCCGGGTCAGTACCGCTTCGGCGACTTTGTCCGCGTCGGTGTTCCGCTGACCGCGCTGGTGGCCTTTGTGAGCGCCTGGATGACGCGTTGGCTGTGGTTGGACGGCCCGCTGTTTCCCGGGATGGGCTGACTCATGGTCGATACCCTGATTGCGTGGTGGCATCAAACCACCGCCATCGAGCATCTTGCGGCGTGGCTGGCGGCGGGCTGGGCGATCTACGTGATCTGGCTGGGTGCGTGGATCATTCTGCAGAAGCGCGAGCCGGCAGCGACCATCAGCTGGCTGGTCAGCCTGGCGGCCCTGCCTTACCTGGGGTTCGTGATCTACTTCATCTTCGGGCCGCAGCGCATCCAGCGCCAACGGCTGCGCCGCGACCGCAGTCGCAGCAAGCTGCCCGCCCCGCCCCCTGGGCATGCCCCGGATCCGGCGGCGCTGGAACTGGCGCGGATGTCGCAGACCATGACCGGCCTGCCACCGAGCAGCGCGACCAGCGCGCGCCTGCTGGTGGACGGCAGCAGCAAGTACCGGCAACTCAACGAGGAAGTCGCCAGTGCACGCGAGCACGTGCATCTGGAGTACTACATCTTCCAGCCCGACCGCACCGGGACGGCGTTGCGCGATG
>RCMY010000937.1_pt1 | contig 27951 bp, 30 predicted proteins | sample 2041341 | NCBI WGS metagenome assembly RCMY01 (sample SAMN09708234, study PRJNA481090) | Marine sediment metagenome, whole genome shotgun sequencing project.
AGATCGACGAAGTCGAGATCGGTAACCGCAGGATCGATGTCGCGAGGCACAGCCAGGTCGAGTAACAGCAACGGCTTGCCGTCTGGGCGGTCGGCTTCAACCTGGTCACGGCTCAATACTTGACTCGGTGCGCCGGTAGCGCTGATCACAATATCGACAGTGCCGAGTTCGGCATCGACTGACTCGAAGTCGACAACCGTTGCACCAAGTTCATCGGCGAGTTCCTGGGCTCGTGATCGGGTGCGGTTGGCAACATGAATGTCGAGATTGGCCGACTTGTCGAGAGCGTTCGCAACACCAGCACCAAGCTCGCCTGCACCGATAAGCAGAACCTTGGCGCCGTCGATTGACGGTCGCCGGTCAGATATCAGGTCGACGGCGGCCGCCGAGATCGAGACCGTACGGCGCCCAATGGCGGTATCGGTGCGGACCCGCTTGCCGCAGCTAATTGCATGAGCAAAAAGCGGGTTGAGCAGGTTCCCTGAAGTGCCTTCCGCCTTCGCTGCTTCCCATGCAATCTTGCACTGACCCAGGATCTCGTGCTCACCAAGCACCGCAGAGTCAAGACCGGCCGCAACGCAGAACAAGTGCGTAATGGCGTCTTCGTGAAAGTGCACATAGAGGTGCTCAACGAAAGTGTCAGAATCGACACCGGCGAGCACCGCGAGGCTGTTTCGCACATCACGGTATGCATCGTGGAATCGCTCGGCGTGAACAAATACCTCGGTGCGGTTACACGTCGAAAGCACAACGGCTTCGTTCACAAACTCACTGCTCGTGATTTCGGAGAGGACCTTGGGAATCGCTTCGGCTGAGAACGTCACCTGTTCAAGCACCTCAAGAGGTGCGGAGCGGTGATTCAGGCCGATGGCGATTACGGTCATACAAACCCCAGTGGGTTGCGCAGCTGGCTATCCGTGATGATGGGCTACACCATCATACGTAAGAAACATTCTCTCCGCCCCGGACGTTTGGCACCATTCCGCACACGGTGTTTCTCGTCACATCGGTCGCCTAACCCGAAGTGCCATCAAGATCGCGTCGCCGAATCTTACCGACGCTGGTCTTTGGCAAGGCATCGACTGCGATAATTCGACGAGGAATCTTGTATCTGGCGAGCTGTTTCACGCAGTGATCGAGCAAATGAAGCTGATCGATCTCGTGTCCAGGGGCGGCCACAACGTAGGCCACAACGGCTTCGCCGGTTGCCGCATCTTCGATGCCAACAACGGCGGCCTCTGCCACCGATGGGTCGGAGCTGAGGGCGGTCTCGACCTCGCCGGGGTGGACGTTGAAGCCTGACACGATGATGAGGTCTTTCACCCGATCAACGACGGAGAGATAGCCGTCATCATCAACCATCACGATGTCGCCGGTCAGCAACCAGCCGTCTGCGTTGCGGGCGGCGTCGGTTGCTTCGGCGTCGAGCCAGTAGCCCGGCGACACCATGTCACCGGTAACAATGAGTTCACCGGTATCACCAACGAGCACATCGTTGCCTTCTTTGTCGATGACGCGGGCTTGTACACCAGGCATGACGAGACCGACCGAGCCGAGCGGCGCATCAGTGCCGACCGACGACGCGACCGTGGCACAGGTTTCGGTCAAGCCGTATCCCTCTCGAAGGTCGATTCCGAGCCGGTCCATGAGGCCGCGAGCGATAGTAGGGTCGAGTTTCGCAGCGCCAGACACCGCTCGCTTCAGACTCACGAAGTCGCTCGGCACAAGACCAGGCTCCTCTAGGATCGCTCGCCATAGCGCGGGCGGGCCCGCGAGTTGAGTGACCTTGTTGATGCGAACGAGTTCGGCTGTCTCCGCTGGGTGTTCGTAGTTGGCCAAAACCATTTTCGAGCCGAGCAACATGCTCAGGTTGACGACGACGTTGAGGCCGAACACATGGAACAGCGGGATCACCGCGAGAGCGGTTTGAGGCTCTTCCATAATCGATGGTTGAGCCGACACGATCGACAGAAGGCTTGCCCAGAGGTTTGCGTGAGTGAGAATTGCTGCCTTTGGCGATCCGGCGGTGCCGCTGGTGAAGAGCAGACAAGCAATAGCGTCGGCGGCAACGGGAACGGTCGGGCACGCGGTCCCTTCATCGAGTTGAGCCAGAGAGCGATCGGCGGCGTCGAACAAATGGACAACCCCGAGCGAAGCGGGGTCAGTGATCTGGCTCCAGGTTTCCTGGCCGCGAGCGCCGACAATCATTCCCTTGCAGGTCACGGTCTCCAGTTCGCGGCAGAGCTCCGCGGCCGGAGATTGTGGATTCAGAGGAACCGCGATCATGCCAGCCGACAGGCAGGCGAGGTAACCGAGGACGAATGTATCGCTGTTTCCGGCGATCAAGCCAACGGTGTCACCCGCTTCGAGACCGGCCGCCAGGAGCCCACCACGCCACCGCGAGACTCGATCACCAAGTTGGCCATAGGTAGTTTCTTGCCCTTGGATGACCAACGCGACCTTGCTGTCATCATGAATGGGAAAACGTTCAACGATGTTCACTCGATGAAGTCAATCACACGGAGAGGGATGTTGTCGCAATCAGCCACGTTTCTTGTGTCCTGTTTGCGTATCGCCGATTGCTCCGTTCAAGAAACGACATTAGTCCCAGAGAATCCGTCTCAAGGTTGAAGGGTTTCTGGACGTTACAAGTTTGGCGGCAAACTTCCTGCCGATCCTTCTGCCCCAAGGTTCATCTTGTGAAAATGCGTCTCCTCACAGTGATTTTGGCGTGTCTCCTCACGCTCGGCGTCTCGACGTCGTATAGCACTCCTGCCGACGCGGGTACTGGTGACGATGAAGCCCTTTTCATCAGCCTTGTCAACCAACTCCGCACTGGAAAAGGCCTGCAGCCACTGACCCCTCACCCCGACCTTCATGCGGGAGCGGTGACGTGGACCGCAGTTCTGTCCAACAATGGCGAGCTCAGCCATGCCCCCGACCTATCGGCTGGGGTCAATGAGAACTGGGCCAAGCTTGGTGAAAACGTTGGTGTTGCCTCATCAGGGCAGACCCAGCAACTGTTCGATGCCTTCGTGGCTAGCCCTTCTCACTACGCAAACCTTGTCGACCCAGACTTCACCTACATCGGTGTTGCGGTCCTGTACGACGGCAGCGGCCGAATGTGGACGACGCACCGCTTTATGAAACTCTTTGATGAGCCGGTAGCAACGACGCCGCCCGCACCTACTTCGACTGCTCCGCCTGCAACTGCAGCACCGACAACGGCGTCACCCACACCAACAACTGTGCCTCGAGCCGTAGCATCCACCTCGACGACCGTCGCCGCAACCCCGACGTCGGTGCCCGAGCCGCCGCTCGATCGCCCCGAAGCAACAGCGTCGTCATCAACGCCACTCAGCGCAGATTTCGTTGTGGCGACAGTCGGCGACCTCGCCGCCGCCGGGATCTAGCAGCGAGTCGGACCCTTCGGGATCGCTAGCGGGTCATCACGTAAAACTGAATAGCCCCCGCGCCGAGAATGGCCAAGAGCAACACCGCGAGCGTGAGAACAATCGATTTCCTCATACGTCGTCGAGTGTACGAGTTGGCTTGCCGATCAGTTGCACCGACGTGGCGAGGCCGGAACCCTCAGCGGCCTCGAGCTTCACGGCATCGCCCTCGTTCAGTCGGAGGTCCATTGCCGCGCTTCCACGGTCGACACACAACGCGACCAGCCCGTATGAGTCAGAAAGCACACCGATTGACCCCGTTGGGATATCAGCGAATGTGACGACTCGTTGCGCCGTTCGGTTGGCACCGTCGGCCGACACCCGGACTGCGGAGGGGAACGAGGCCAGCTCGGCGGGATCGACGTTGAGTTGCACGTTGCCGAACCTGTCGATCCACAAAACCTCGGCGGTGATGACGCCACTCTCATCCGCCTCGCTTACTGCCAGCACTCCCGGTAGCAGTTTCGCGGGGTCGATCAGCGTGCCCACCTCGTCAAGTGGCACACCAAGACACAAGTGGGCCGCGACCGGAGCGAAGATGTCGCGCCCATCAAACGTCGTTCCAAGCGCGGGGAGGTGAAAGTCGGTGTTGTCGAGGACAGCAGCTGCCGTTGCGCCGCCGACCATCGCCACTGCGGGGGCGAACAGGCCGTTGTCGGGACCGACCAGATACGACTGCCCATCGCCGACCTCGATCGCAACCGCTTTCCGCTCGGTTCCAACACCGGGGTCGACGACACCGAGAACGACACCGGGGGCTAGGTATTGCGCAGCCCGGGCCAGCGCGAGCCCCGCGGCTCGCACATCGAAGGGTTCGATCTCATGAGTAATGTCGATCACACCAACCGCAGGATTAATGGTTCGGATTACCGACTTAACAATACCGACGAACTCGTCAGCGGAGCCGTAGTCAGAAATAAACGAGATGGTGTTGAATCGCAAACCGGTCATGAATCGCTCGCGCGCCCGAGCTCGGTGGCTCGCTCTGTTGCTGCATTGACCGCGTTGATTATCGCTGCTCTGAGCCCGCCGATTTCAAGTTCTCGCAAGCCGGCAGCGGTGGTTCCCGCTGGCGTCGTAACCGCGGCCCGGAGCTCGCTGGCCGGGGTGTCAGACTCGACAAGCATTGTGGCCGCTCCGAGGAGCGTTTGATGGGCCAGCAGCTTGGCGGTTTCGCGTGGCAAACCGGCAGTCACCGCTCCATCGACCAACGCCTCGGCGATCATGAACACGTACGCCGGTCCGCTTCCGGAAAGTCCAGTTACGGCGTCGAGTTGCGGTTCAGTCACCTCCGCGGCCTGTCCAACGGCTTCGAGAATCCCCTTCGCCCACCTCAAGTCATCGTCGCTGGCGCTTGTTCCGCCGGCGAAGCCAGCAGCCCCCTTACCAATCAGCGCTGGCGTATTTGGCATCGCCCGAACGACGGGCGTGCCAGCGGGAACGCACGCCTCGATAGCTCCAATCGTGATTCCGGCTGCGATCGACATCACGCGAGTCGGCGTCTTGAGTGAGCGGCAAACCAATTCGACGAAGTGTGGTTTGACGGCAACAAGTGTGTCGGTTTCAGAGAGCGGCTCGCTCATGACTTGAATTGTCGGGTAGCGCTCGGCCAGAACGCGCTGCTGATCGGAACTGACTTCGACGATGGCGACGCTCTTGCCGTCGGCCCACCCAGAGGAAAGGAGGCCGCCAGCGAGGGCTTGGCCCATCTGTCCCCCGCCGATGATTTGCAGATCTGTCATAGCGGCAAGACTACCGTCAGCGCCGTATCGGCCGGGGCCGAGCGACAACCTTCCTATTTGCCTTGCATCCGCGAGGCGAATCCAATCCGCAGCATTCGTTGGAAGTTTTCCTCTACCCAGATGTACATCGAGCCGAGGACTCGATCGAGTTCGTCTGGGTGGTCTATCTCAGTGGCGGCTATCTGCCCCTGCAAGTAGATGGCGTCTTCGTCGCCGATGCAGAATGAGGCGCCGTAGAGCTTGAGATTGCGACGCAGTAGATAGGCGAAGAGTTCTTCGGCGTTCTCGACTGGGGCGGGCATGACATACGTCTCGTAGAAGAGGGTTCGCTGCCTGAGGTTAAACCGGACGGTGAAGACATCCTTCTCGTCGCCGAGCAGACGAACAAACCACCATCGATCACCAGTCTCGTCACGTTCGACTGAGGCGACAGCGGGATTGGTTTCGAGTTGCTCCGCTAACCACGACTCGAAGGTTGCTTCGAGCCGGTCGAGGGCGGCGGGGTCGAGGGGTGCGTTCATCGGGCTAGTCGCAGGGCGCAAGCGCGTGCGCAGTGAGGTCGGCGTATAGCCGGCGGAGTCGAGCCGCTGAAGTGCTCCACGTATAGTCTCTGGCCCGTGCCGCGGCCGACACCGACAACCGGCGGGCCAACACAGGATCGCCAAGGATGGCATCAATCCAAATCGCGTATTCGTCGGGGTCGCGACTCTCGACGAGGTACCCGGTATGGCCATGCTCGACCAGCGTGAGCAGCCCGCCGACGGCTGACGCAACAACCGGAGTGCCACAAGCCGCTGCCTCGAGGGCCACGAGCCCGAACGATTCTGAACGACTGGGAACAAGGCAGATGTCGGCGGCGCGGAAGTAGGTCGACAGCAAGTGATGGGGCTGTGGCGGGATGAAGGTCACCCGGTCTACGAGCCCAAGATCAGCGACAAGCTTCTCAACCCGAGCAACCTCGTCAGCGCCGCCAGTACCGCTTGCGCCACCCACAATCCACAATCTGGCATCGTCACGCTCAATCCGCGCCAGCGCCTCAACTGCGACGTCGACCCCTTTTAGCGGTTGGATACGCCCGACGAAGAGCAGCAATGGCCGGTCATCGGTGTCGAGGGCCCAGCGGGCACCCGCCTGGTTGCCTGGTGAGAAGAACGCATGGTCAACGCCGGGCGGAACGATGTCGATCCGGGCCGGATCGGCGTCGTAGAACTCTTCGAGTTGATCGGCTTCGGCGAGACAGTTGGCCAGAACGGAGTCGGCACAAGCCATGACTGATGCCTCGGCCAACGACCGGCGCTCTGGCTCGAGATCGCCGCTCTCGGCTTTCACACGAGCCAGCGTGTGGAACGTGGTGACCAACGGGATATCGAGCTGACGTTTCAGAATTTGACCGGCAACTCCAGAGAGCCAGTAGTTCGCGTGGATGAGCTGAGGCTGAAAGTCGACGATGTCGGCTGCGACCCAATTGGCGTAGGCATCGACGATGGACGGCAGGTCTTCTTTCGCAAGGTCAACCGGACCCGCCGGCACGTTGACAACCTCGAATCCTGGCTCGACGGTCACTCGCTCGGGCGACTCGTTGTCGCTTCGGCGGACGTAGACACGACATTGGACGCCGGCTTGGGCCAAAGCGGAAACGAGTTCACGGACGTAGACGTTCATACCACCGCCGTCGCCGGTACCTGGCTGGGCCAGTGGCGAAGTATGAAGCGAAAGAACAGCTACCCGTTGCATCCTGCCCCCGATCGTTACTTGTGAATCTGTCGTATGGCGCTTGTGTCAGTCACTGCTCAGGAATGAGCGATACACACTGAGTAACGCCTCTTTCTGATCCCCGGACAAGTCCGAAGCCCGCCGAATGGCCGCCGCGAGGTCGTCTTCTTTAGGCGCCGTGTCATCGAGGATACCCGCTTTGACGTAGAGGGTCTCCGCGGAGATCTGGAGCGCCTTCGCGATCTGCTGCATGATTTCGGCCGACGGCTTGCGCAACCCCCGCTCTATCTGACTCAGGTAGGGGTTCGAAATACCAGACAAGTCAGCAAGTCGACGGACCGACAGCTCGGCGAGACGACGTTGTTCAGCAATGAAGTTGCCAAGCTCGCTGAGGGGATCAGACATAATTGACCTAGCGAAGAAGGGTGTCGACGGACGCTTCGCCATCACGGTAGCGGCGAGCAATCTCGGACTGGATTGCATCGATGCGCTCGTGAAGGCGACGGCGAAGGGTGGAGAGTTCGAGCTCGTTGCTTCTGAGCTGTTCAAAGATCTCGCGTACTACGGAGTCGCTGAGGCTTTGTACATCAGAGAGCTGTGAGGGAGAGACGGCCTTGTCGAGCTCGAGCGTCAGAAGGGTGGCGACCTCACCAGGACCAGAGACGTCAATCGGGCGACTCCCCGGCACCGCAGACGACGAACGTTGTTCGTCGCTGAGGATGTCTGGCATGTCGAAGAGCAGGCCAGAGACATCGGCCGCACCGCTTGGATCGCCAGCTCGACGGCGAACGTCGTGACCGACAATGTCGAGACGACCTTGGGCCAGTCGCCGCACGAGAGAGACGTCGCCTTCGGCCTCCGAGCAGCGGATTCTGAGAGTGCGCAGGTCGGTAATGGGTTGCGACCCAAGACCGTTAAGCGACTCGGGGGCCAAGAGAGCTTGAAGCTGATCAATCACGGAATACAGGCTAGCCCAGCGCAGGGCGTGTACCGCTACCGCACGATGGGAAGCGCGAGGACCCAGAGCGGCGCCGCGATCAGGTAAGAGTCCATCCGTCGTAGTGCCGGTGCCCACGCCGTCCCATGGGGCAACAACGCTGAGGCAAGAAGTTGGCCGAGCGGACAGCCAATCGCAACCAAGCCGGCGAACAGTGGCATCGACGCCCGATCAAACGGAACCGGCTGCACCAGGGTGAGGCCAGCTCCAACGACGGCGAGTGCGAGCAGGCCGGCCATCGGGCCTTCAAACGCATTATCGGCTCCCGTACCAACAAGGAAATCGCCTGCCTCGTAGGCCGAAACGAGAAGGACCAGCGCCATAAATGCGTCTGGCGAGTCAACCCCCAACAGCAGCATCGATCCGGCCGCCGCGCCGACAGGAATTGCCGACCGGACCAGAAGCTCGGCGACCCGGATAAGCGTTGCCCCGTCGGCTGACCCCTGTATGGCGGCTGCAATCAGGCAGGCGGCGACCCCGACAACAACGCCGACCCCAAGCAGACGCTTGTCGACCAATCCGGTCAGAGCCACTACGGCCGCGATCGCACTGACGACTCGGCGATCGACCAGCTCTCTGGCTGCCCACGCATGACCAACCTGTAAGCCGGCAACGGCGGCGACGGGAACTAACAGCAAGGCGGCGATCCGTGCATCAATAAGGAACAGGCCGACAAGCACCAGAAACCAGGCGACACCGAGCAATACTTTGGGGCCGTCGAGCGCGTATGGCACGGCGTAACGGTTGGCGGCCCAGCGCTTGTCTCGATTCTCCGACCGCTGCCGCGCAATCGCCTCTCGCCGCTGGCCGCGCTCGCCTTTTGCACGCGCCGCCGTCATCCGCCTGATACCGGAGGCAGAAGGGCAACTTCGTCGCCAGAGGTCACTGTGTCGGTGCACTCAGCTTGTTCGCCATTGAGCCACACACGACACATACCGACAACCACGGCGAAGGGTTCGCCGAATGTGGCGACCGCAACATCGATGACGGCGCCGACCGTGTCGACCGCACCATCGTCGACTTCAAATCGGTTGGTGCCAGCCGCTTCTCGGGCCTGGGCAAAAAGTCGCAAAGTAACCACGGGGCCCAGCATACGCTGTCGGTCCCGTGACTGAGAGGCGCCGCGGCGTTGTCACTCGCCTCCTGTACGGTCATTTGGTGACCACATTTTTCCTTGTCCGCCACGGACAGTCTGAATGGAACGCTGAGCGCCGGTGGCAGGGCCAGGCCAACCCTCCCCTCTCAAAACTTGGGCGCGACCAAGCTTTTCAAGGTTCCCGATCACTTGGAACCGTTGACATCGTGGTCGCGTCACCTCAGCTGAGAGCCATGGAGACGGCGCTGATTCTGAGCGACGGCATCGGTGTCGGACCGGTCTATGCCGTCGAGGAGCTACGCGAACGAAGCGCTGGCAGCTGGTCAGGCCTCACCGTCGACGACATCGAAGAGCAGTACCCAGGCTGGCTTGAGGCTGGCCGCCGGCCCGATGACTTCGAGAAGTCAGAGCCACTAGAGAAAAGGGTGCTCGGGGCTCTGCACGAGCTCGCCAATGAGTTTCCATCAGCCACGATCCTGGTGGTCTGTCATGGCGGCGTCATCAGAAGCGTAGAAGAGACGTTTAGCCATGACGATGGACGCTGCCCAAACCTAGGTGGTCGGGTCGTGCATGCTGACGAAACCTCGTGGTCGCTCGGTGAGCGAATTCTGCTGATCGACGAGCCGACCGGTGGCACATCAGGATCTTCTGACAATGCTGGCCCGGCCAACGCCGATCGCGTGTAGCCATGCCCGAACAGTGGGAGTCAGAACAGTGCGACGCCGAGCAGCTCGGATTCGACTATTCCCCCAGCGTTCATAACGAACCGGTCGAAGTCGCGGTTGCACCCCGATCGTTCACTGTCGACGTGATCCGCAGCCCAAAGCGCCGCAAAACGGCCCAAGCCCGGCTCGTAGGCGATCGGCTCGAAGTTCGCATTCCCGGCCGCTCAACCCGCAAACACGAACAAGAACTCGTCGCCTACTTCGTCGACAAGTTCACACGGGCAACAGACCGAAGCGAATTCGATCTCGCCAAACGATCGACCGAACTTGCCGAGCGCTACGGACTCAGCGAGCCAGCATCGATTCGCTGGGTCTCAAATCAAAAGGGCCGGTGGGGATCGTGTACTCCGGTCGACAAGACGATTCGCCTCTCTGATCGCCTCGCCCGCTTTCCAACCTGGGTGATCGACTACGTCATCGTGCACGAGCTCGCTCATCTCGACGTGGTCGGGCATGGGCCAGACTTCTGGCGGCTAGTGAATCAGTACCCAAAGACCGAACGAGCCAGAGGCTTCCTCATCGCTCAATCGTGGCAGGCCGACTAGTACGTAGCCACCGCAGGGGCGGCCGGTGCGATGGGCGCGTCGAGCTCCGCGAGAGTCTGGTCGATCTCGTCGAGCTCGGTGTTGAGCCGATGAAGATCGTCGAGGGTCGGGATGCGCGGGGTCGCTATTGGCAAGTGCGGCACGAATTCGTCATTCACGGTCGGCAGGCTATCCATCGGAACTACCAACCAGCAGCGGAATACGAGCGAAACTTACCGAAGAAACGGCTTCGAATGGAAAAACCAACGGCTCATCGGGTTTCGCAATATCGATAATTACAACCTCAGTCGGACGCGTCGTTTCGCGCACGAAGGCAATTCGAGGGCCATCGATGCTCAGCGATGTGATCGTTTCGCCGACACTCGCGATCGGGATGCGAAACGGAAAGCCCGTGCTTGTCTCGGTAATAACGACCTCAGTGAGTTCAGCCACACCATCTGAGCGGTAGCTGACTTCGGTGTACGCGTAGATGTCGCCGCTCGGAGCCGTCGCAACGTGAGTAAAGGTCGGCTGCTTGAGCACTGGACAATCGCTGACTTGCGGGGCACCGGGAAGCGTGACTGGCGCACCCAAACTATTGAGGAACCGGAGTTCTCCGCACGACTCGTTGGCGATCGCGAGCACATACAAGCCGCCGCCCGACGACACATCGACTAAAGACTCGGTTTCAGCGAGATTCACCAGCTCAACTCGCTCGCCGGAAACGAACCCGTATCGCTCGATGGACGACGGCGACGTCGCGAGTAGCGCCCAGCTCGAGCCGTCGATGAAGCCGACATCGAGAAGGGAGCCTCCGTCGGCGTTTATGACAATGCCAGCGTCAGACCCCGCAGCAAGCCACAACACGCTTCCTTCGCTGTCCTCGACCACGACGCCACCAAAAAAATCGTCGAACACCTGGCTGGATGCAAGTTCGGTGACCGGCGAATTCAAGGCCGCGATAACCGGACCATCCAGAATCCCAGTTCCACCAGGTGAGGCGACGAGCAACTCGGGCACATAACCGTCTGGGCGTTCCGGCATGAACTGAGGCAGGTTGGAATCGGCCGTGACGCTGCCCTCTGCGGTCGCCGGTGCGTCATCGATCGCAACGACTTGCACGGGCGCTTCGCCAGGAGCGGCTCCGAGGTCGGGCTCACCGAGCTCGGCGCACGCACTAGTAGCCAGTGCGACGCAGAGCACTCCTGCGACGAATGTGTTGTGGCGAAAATGGCCCGTCATCCCCCACATGATTACAGGTCGATTGCCTCAGCAGCGGTCATCAGGTGCAAATCAGGTCCGCAGACTAGCTACCATGTCGCCGTCGCCTCTGTAGCCAAGCGGTAAGGCAGCGGACTTTTAATCCGAAGAGCGTGGGTTCGAATCCCACCGGAGGCACGTTGTGATGTCATTCGACATCGAAGGCCCTCGAACCCCGGTTCGGGGGCTTCTTCATTCCCGAACGAACGTTCGGGGTCAGACCCCCAAGTGTTCGTTAGGGAGGTCGATCGCGACGGTCACAGAAACGATCGAGGGTCGCGGTGGTGGTTCGCTGAAACCAACTCCAACCGCCCGCTCGATGGGTTTTGGCTGGCCAAGATGACGGCCATCCAGCGATGCCTTGCCGTCAACGACCCAGCGCCAACCTCGCGCTTGATACCACTCGCGGGCACCTGTCGGGCTAGTGCCATACGTGTTGACCCCCATCAGGGCTCGGGCAATCGGCGCTTCTACATAGCGAGTAAGAGCAAGTGGCCGGCGAAATGGGATCGGTCGAAGCCGGCCGCCCACCAGTTCGAGTTCGATCCCGTGGCCCGACGCCTGTGTCTGTCGGCCGTCGGAACGCACCGCCAATGGTCCAACACGCACGTCGTCAAACTCGTAAATCGATGTGATGAAGTCAGCGACATCGTCGCGAGGCGCCAAGAGGATTCGTTCATCGTCCGGGGTCGCCCACATGATGTCGCACATCGGCCCGATCGGCGACGTCGGCCAGTGCCCGATGACGAAGCGGTGGCCGTCGTCGAAGGCGGCGGAACTAATTGTTCCCGCAACCCGAACGTTTGGGGTCTGACCCCAAACGTTCGCATTGGGTCGGAGGCTCATTTCACTGCCCGTTTATAGACATCGAGGGCTCGGAGCCGGGCTTCGTTGTGATTGACGACGGGATGGGGGTACGTCTCACCGAGCACCACACCGGCGGCCGATAGGACCGCAGGCGTCGCTGCTTCAGGCTCGTGAATCGACGCACCGGCAAGCCCGGCGAGTTCCGGCACCCATCGTCGAACGTACTCACCAGACGTGTCGAACTTCTGCCCTTGGCTCGTTGGATTGAAGATCCGAAAGTACGGGCTGGCATCGGGACCAGTGCCTGCGACCCACTGCCAATTGCCCGCGTTTTGGGCAACGTCAGCATCGACGAGATGGTGTCGGAAGAAGCGCTCACCTCGACGCCAATCGACAAGCAGATCCTTGACCAGAAAGCTGGCGCAAATCATCCGAACACGATTGTGCATCCATCCGGTCTGACTCAGTTGGCGCATGCCCGCATCGACAATCGGGTAGCCAGTTGACCCAACGCACCACCGCCAGAACTCGTCGGGATCGTTCCGCCACACGATGGCGTCGTATTTCGGTTTGAGCGCTGCATCGGGCAAGTCTTGGCGCAGCGTCAACGTGTGGGCCCACCAATCTCGCCACGCCAGCTGACGGACAAACGCAGCACGACCCGGGCTGGAGGTTCCGACCACATCGAGAATTGAGCGAGCGGAGATGGTGCCGAACTTCAAATCGGCTGACAGATCAGAAGTGCCGTCGATGCCTGGAATGTCGCGAGTAGTTGGGTAGTCGTCAACAAGGTCGAGCCAATCGGTTAGCCGCGTCCATGCCGCATCTTCGCCTGGATCTTGGCGAGGCGTTCCCTCGGGTGACGGGATAGGCACCCCGGAGAGAGCCACAGGCCGGCCCGCTCCGCCCGCAGGCCAATGGGTCAGTGGAACCGCCGCCCACTTCTTGAAGAACGGCGTGAATACCTGCGAGAGCGTGCCCTTCTGGGTCAGCACCGAGCCTGGTTCGTGGACGGTATTGCCGTGGAAGATGTGGACAGCGTCGCCAACGGCCGCGACCACCTCTTCGTCGCGTTTCGTAGCGAACGGGGTTGCGTCGGCGTTGAAGTACACCGCTGAGCCGTTGCACTCGGCGACGAGCCGAGGGATGGCAGCAACGGCGGGACCCTCTCGAATGACGAGGCTGCCGCCGAGGGCTCGTAGCCGGGCGTCGAGCGCGTGAAGATGGGCGAGCAGTTGGTCGCGACGGAACCGCCCAGCCGTGTCGAGCAACGCGGGCTCTAACACAAACAACGCAACGACCTCATCATGGGCCGCGGTGGCTGCCGCCCAGGCTGGGTTGTCGTCAAGGCGGAGATCACGGCGGAACCACACAATGCCGGGCTGCTGGTATTCGATAGTCACCCGACCAGTATGGGCGCCAGTCTTGGCAAAGCTAGAACCGGAGACCCGCGGCTCCGCAGCCGCTGCGTCTGCCTGGGTATTGTTTCTGTGTCGGCCACTATGATCCGGCGTTAACCTATGACCCGGCGTGTCAATCGAATCACCGCTCGCGTTTTTCAAAGCGAACGGGCCGAGCGACCGCCAAACGGTTCCCACCCGCAGCCTGATTCACCACGGAGTTTCCAGTGGCAAAGACGACACCCGAACTCGATACCCCTTTCCGCCGAGGCGAGAAAGTCATTACGACTGAGGTCGTTTCTGGCTACCCGGAGGGAACCAACGGCAAGGTCAAGCTCATCAATGGCGTCGGCCCCTGGATGCGTTATTGGGTTCGATTCGAAGATGGTTCGCTGCTTGGCCAAGTCGACCACAACGCCCTCGTTCGACCAGCCCAGCTAGATAAATGGACCGAACGCGCCGCCCAAAAGGCCCTTGCCGCGAGCAAGGCTGCCGACGTTGACGCCGTGGTCGAGGCAGCACCAGCTGCGGAGTCAGGACTCACCGGCGACGCCGCCCTCATCCCGCCACTCCTGCTCGAGCGTTCCCGCGCCGCCAAAGCCCGATTGCTCGGGGTCTAAACCACACCATGCGGCGGCTTGGTGTCCTCGGTCTCGTCTTGGCGACGGCGCTTAGTGCCTGCTCAAGCCTCGAATCGGCCATTGGCGATCAGTTAGCCATTGAGTCAGACGGGACCACAACAACCACAACCGAGCTGGCCCAGCCTAACGACACAACGCCAGAGGCCGAAGCGGCCACAACTACCGAGCCACCAGCAGAGGGCGGAGAACAGGCCGAGTCGACCACTCCCACTCCCCCCGAACCACCGGTGTTCTCCGGTCCGCTCACCGTCAACGTGCTCAACACCTACCCCCACGATGCCACCGCATACGCCGAGGGCATGGAGGTATCACAGGGCTATCTCGTCGAGTCAACCGGGCTGTACGGCTCATCGAGCAGGCGGAGAGTTGTTGCTGCGTCAGGGTCAATTGTCGCCCAAGTCGACCTCGAACCCGAGATCTACGCCAGTGGGATCACGTTTCACAATGGCACCGGCATTCAGGTCACCCGGAGCGAGCGCATCGTGGTTCTTTTCGATGTCGACGATCTTCGCGAGTTTGATCGATTCACCATCGAGAGCGAAGGGTGGGGCGTCTGTGCCGACGCCGAAACCGTCTTCCTCAGCAACGGGACCAGCACGCTCAGCAAGCGCGACCCAATGAGCTTTATCGAAACCGGCTCGCTGACTGTGACCCAAGATGGTGCGCCAATCGACAAGCTCGCCGAACTCGAGTGCGTAGGCACCCAAGTTTGGGCCGTGCTGTGGCCAACCAATCAACTCGTCCAGATTGGTCCAGATGGTGCCGTCACCGCTTCAGCCGATCTCAGCTCGCTCGTCCCCGAAGGACTCTCGGTCGAAGACGCACTCGCCGCCATCGCGTACAACGAAGAGACCGGCACATTCTTCGTCACTGGCAAACGCTGGCCGAGCGTATTCGAAGTCAGCTTCAGCGAAGCGTAGAACGCCTGAGCGAAACGCCGCACCCAGAATCTGATAGACCTGCTAGTGACCACATCTGCTTGTGACCAACCACAGGCGAACAGGTCCGAGGGGGAACAATGGCGCACTTTGGGGGCAACCGCCCCGTGTGGGGCAAAGGTTTCGTTATCGACGGCGGCAGGGGCGACGGCAACATCAGATTGGCGCAGAAGGGCCGGGCGACGTTCCAGCTCGAATCGCGCATCGACTACCACGGCGACACTGGCCTTGACGCGCTCGGCTTGACCAATGAGGCCGAGCTACTCCTTCGCCGACTTGACCCCGCAGACCTGCCGAATACCGACCTGGCGTCGATCCCTGCCCCGATGCGCTGGTGGGTCAACACCTACGGCGTCCACACTCCCGCCGCGCTGATCCACGATCGCTTCATTGGCGGTGAGCTACCCAGCGACGTCACCGAGCAACACATCGATCGTTACTTCCGATTCATGCTTCGTGATTCGGGCGTGCTGATTGGGAAACGCTGGATCATGTGGAGCGCGGTTGCCCTCCGCACCCGCTGGAAGTCTGGCGGCGTTCGAACGTGGCTGACCGCCATATGGATTGTGCTTGCACTGACCGGATTCACCGGGACCGTTTGGGCACTCATCACTGGTCAGTTCTGGCTTGCGGCGACCCTCACCTTTCCGACCCCGGTCATCGCCGCCAGCTTATGGGGGCGTCAGTTTGGGGCCGGATTGATTGCGGCGTACATCGTGTTGCCGTGGCTCGTCATACCGATGGCATTGTCCCTCATGCTGCTCTCGCCCTTCTGGTTGGTAGAGAAGCTTGCCGGGCAGATCCTCGAACCCACAATTGCCGGTGACGAACCGCTGTGGGAAGCGACTAGCTCAGATAGCTCATCGCGATAGCGGCATAGGCGGCCGAACCGGTGGCCATTGCCTCTTCGTCGAGCATCATGCGATTGGAATGGCAGGCCGTGGCGGTTTGCGACGTCAGCTCGGGTGGCCGAACACCGAGGAACGCCATGGCGCCAGGCACCTGTTGCAGGATGTAGCTCCAATCTTCCGCACCCATGATCGGGTTCGGCTCGACCACGACGTTCTCTGCGCCGACAAGATCACCGAGCACGCCCACCGTAAAGTCGACAAACGAGCCGTCATTGACCGTGACGGGATATCCAAGCTTGATCTTCACATCGGCTTCGCAGCCGTGAGCCGCAGCGATTCCGGCGACCACTCGCTCAATCGACTCGTGCATTGCTTCTCTGGTTGACTCCGACACGGTGCGAAGCGTGCCCGTCAGCTCAGCCTTCTCGGGGATCACGTTCGTCGTTGTTCCCGCATGAAATGTGGTGATCGTGAGCACAGCGGGCTTGAAGACATCAACCGTTCTCGTCACCATCGTCTGCAGTTCAGTGACGATGGCCGCCGCCGTCGTCACCGGATCTGTTGCTCCGTGAGGCGCTGATGCGTGCCCACCCTTTCCTCTCACCTCGATGTAGACCTCATCGGCCGACGCCAGTATCGCGCCGGGCCGAGTCCAGAATGTGCCCGAGCGGCGCAGCGGATCTATGTGTAGCGCGAACCCGGCCTTAACCGTCCCGTCTTCGAGCAGGCCCTCTTCGAGCGCAACCGCGGCACCCGCGTATCCCTCTTCGCCCGGCTGGAAAAAGAACTTTACGTTTCCCCGTAGGTCGGCTTGATGTTTGACAAGGATCTTGGCTGCGCCAACCAACATCGAGACGTGCGCATCGTGACCACACGCGTGCATGCGATTATCTATGGTGCTGGCGAATTCGAGCCCCGTATCTTCGGGCATCGGCAAGGCATCCATGTCGCCACGTAGCAGGATCGTTGGCCCATCAGCCCCACCCTTCAGGGTCGCAACGATCGATGACTGGGCAGTGCCTGTGACGATCTCAAGGTCGAGGCCATTGAGTGCGTCAAGGATCTTCGTCTGGGTTTGGGGAAGATCGAGCCCGATCTCTGGCTCCGCGTGGATCGCTCGACGGAGATCGACGGTGTCTGGCAGTCCGTCTTGTGCTTCGGCGTGCAGATCGGTGGCATTAAAGCCAACCCGTTCAGATGTCATACTCATCGGATGTCCTCGTCTCGCGTGCGATAACTTTCTCGTACGCTATCTCATGGCTTCCTTCCGCTTGTAGCTTGGCCCGATGCGCACCCGCCGGATCGCCCTTGTGTTGGCGGCGATGACGGTCGCGAGCTGCACAAGCACCGCCTCGCCTGATCCAGAAACGACGACACCAGGTGCGGGCTTCGTGCAACAGCCTCCTGATGCGTCAAGTGGCATTACGGCCCCCCTTGTGGGCACAACAATTGCCGACATGGCTGGTGCGCTCGGTTACGAAATCGTTGCGACGTACCCGCATGACAGCGCCGCATACACCCAAGGACTGGAACTGCACGATGGATTCCTCTACGAAAGCACCGGGCTCTATGGCGAGTCAGACCGACGCATCGTCGACCTCACTACTGGCGAGGTTGTTGACCTCGAGCCACTGCCCGACGAGGTATTCGGTGAAGGCATCACTGTCGTCGGAAACGAGCTCTACCAACTCAGCTGGCTCAATAGGCAAGTGTTCGTGTCCGATTTGGCGACCCTCGACCCGATCCGAATTTTGCCGTTCGACACCGATGGGTGGGGCCTATGCAATACCGGTTCAGCCCTGGCTCTCAGTAATGGCACCGCCACGATCAGCTTTCGCGACCCCGCTAATTTCGCCACGTTGTCGAGCATCACCGTCACTGAAAACGGCGAACCGCTGGAGTCAATCAACGAACTCGAGTGTGTCGGCGAACGACTTTTCGCCAACGTATTCCAGACATCCAGAATCGTGGTAATAAACCAGGCAACGGGCGCCGTTGAGGCCACGGTCGACCTCGCCGCCCTTCTTCCAGAGACTGATTATCCCACCAGCGACGTACTCAACGGCATTGCCTATCGCCCCGAGACCGACACTTTTCTGGTAACCGGGAAGCGCTGGGACACCATTTACGAACTTCGGTTGTTTACGGCCTGAGCAAACACCTCAGGGATGTGCTCCGCAAGGCGGTCGACAATCTGCGACCCCGCTGGCCGCAGAAGGTGGTCAGCACCTGGGATAAGCCAGACCTCCCCCGTCTCGGCCAAGAACCGGACCATCTCGCTGGCGTGGTGGGGCAAGATTGTGTCGGCAGTGCCGTGGATGAAGAGGAGGTCGCGGTCGCCGAGTCCGTCGGCAGCCTCGCAGCCTGCCGATTGAGTTGCCAGAGTGACCACGCCAGGGACCGAGGTGGCATCGAGGTGAGCGGCCGCTTGTATCGCCACGGCCCCTCCGAACGAGTGCCCAACGGTGATAAACCGCTTTGCCCCGTGCCGTCCCGCGAGCTCCATGACTGCAAGGGCATCATGCACACACATCGACAGATCGTTTGGTCGGCGATAACTAACCCGAAGCGTCCCGATGCCGTGCTCGAGTAGGCGTTCGCCAAGCCGCTGGTAGCCGCCACCATCAGGACCGAGCAGGCCACCCATCGCTCCACCGAAACAAACTACAACGTCTTCGAGGGTCGAATCTCCGTGCCACAGCACGCTCAGCAGGCCGCTCATGGTGTAAATCTCGAGGTGGTCGAGACCAGGTGCAACCTCAACCGTTTCCATCGCCATCGCTTCAAGCTTGTCGAGTGGGCTTTTGTCGCTCAGGTTCACGCCACTGGGTCTATCACGTCCGCATCACGAGATACCGGTCGAAGCTCGCTGAACCGGTCAATCGAGCGGAGGGCAGGGAAGAATCGCCACCACAGCACCACGACCGCCAGGGTCGCGACGCCACCGAACACCACCGCTCCGACGAGCCCGAGGATCGAGGCCGCAACACCAGACTCGAACGCCCCCAGTTCATTCGAGGCACCGATAAAGACGTTCTCGGTTGCCAACACTCGGCCCCGCATTGCCTCCGGCGTTGCCATCGGCACGATGGCACTGCGGATGAACATCGAGATCGAGTCGCTGCCGCTCAAGACAAGTAGCGCGATGAAGGCGACCGTGAACGACCGCGTGACACCCAGCACGATCGTGGCCGACCCGAACACGGCGACCGAAATGAGCAACACTCGGCCAACATGGCGACGTACCGGTCGAGCAGCCAGACCAAACGAAACCGACGCGGCACCGATGCCAGTTGCCGCCCGAAGCCAACCAAGACCGATTGCACCGACTCCGAGTCGCTCGTCGGCGATTGCCGGGAGCAGAGCGACCGCTCCGCCGAAGAGCACCGCAAAAAGGTCGAGCGAGATCGCTCCGAAGAGAACGGGAGTCCGGCGAGCGAATCGGAGTCCTTCGCGAGCGTCGATGAGGGTGGCACGGACGCCGCCGGCCGACACCAACCGTTCGCGGCCCGAGTCAGGAACGACGGCAATAACTGCGATACCGAGACCAAGGGCGAGAGACGCAAAGAGGTACGGCCGGGAGGGTGCGATGACATACAGAAATCCGCCGACGACCGGGCCGATGATGAGCCCAATTTGGCGTGTGAGTGAACTGATCGCGACCACCCGTTCGATGAGCGACTCCGGACTAAGGTCGAATGGCAGAGCACGAGATGGCGGTGCGACGAATGCTCTCGCAATGCCGAAGATCAGCACAAACACATAGATCGGGAACACCGCGGACGGGTCGGTCGTCGCGTAGAGAAACAGCAGCACGGCTGCGAGTAGTTCCCCGAGGAGGCCAGCCGCCAGAACCTTACGACGGTCGAAACGGTCGGCGAACGCACCAGTAAACGGCGAGAGCAATGCAGTCGGGACGAACTCAGTAAGACCGATGAGACCGAGTTGCCACTTGCTGCCGGTGAGGTCGTAAATCTGCTTGCCGACGATGGTGACCTGGATGCCGATAGCGACGGCGGCGAGGAACCTCGAGGCAAAGAGCGCTCGAACTCCTAACGGGATCTTTTGGCCACTCGCGGTCACTCGCTGACACTAGTGTGGAAGGCAATGAAGTGCCTTGTCGTCTTCACCCACCCAAACCCCGATTCTTACGGAGCCGCGCTCCGCGACAGTGTCGCGGCCGGCCTCGAAGCCGGGGGGCATCGGGTCATGCTGGCCGACCTCTATGCCGACGGTTTCAACCCAGTGATGAGTGCCGACGAGCACCGTTCCTATATGGACATCGGCGCCAACCATCCTGACCCGCTCGTCGCCACCTACATCGAGCAACTCCAAGCTGCCGAGGCGCTCATCTTCGTGTACCCCACTTGGTGGTCGGGCCTTCCGGCGATGATGAAGGGCTGGCTCGACCGAGTCTTCCTGCCTGGTGTGGCATTTGTACTTGGGCGCAACGACAAAGTGAAACCAAACCTGCGCCACGTCCGTCGACTTGTCATCGTGACCTCGAGTGGATCCCCTCGGTGGTATTCACTGGCCGTCGGAAACGCCGGACGTCGCACGATCATGCGCACTATTCGCCTCATATGTTCGCGTCGCTGCCGTACGACTTATCTCGCGCTCGACCGCATCGACAGCCGCACCGATCTTGAGCGTGACGACTTCCTTCACGAGGTAAGAATGAAGATGGCGGCCTTGTGAGGGCAACACTGTGAGAACACTTGTTGTCGTTACTCATCCGAGAAACGACAGCCTGACCCGAGCCGCGTGTGACCGAGTACGAGCAGGGCTAGAGGCGGCTGGCAGCGAGGTCAGAATCCTCGATCTCGACGCCGAACATTTCAACCCCGCACTTACGCCCGAGGAACGACTCGACCACCTCGGCAACCCCGAAGACCGGCCAGCCAACCGACATCACTTTGAGGCGTTGCAATGGTGTGAGCGGATCGTGCTGGTGTATCCGACTTGGTTCGGCGGCCAGCCGGCAATGCTCAAGGGCTGGTTTGATCGGGTCTGGATGAACGACGTCGCCTTCCACCTGCCCGACGGCGCGAGCCGAATCCACGCCAAGCTCAAGAACGTCAAGCGACTCGAGATTGTCACGTCGCACGGTTCGAGTCGAACCGTCAACTGGCTCCAAGGAAACCCAGGGCGAGTCACGGTTCTTCGCACCTTGAGGATCCTCTGCCATCCTCTCTGTCGAACTCGTTTCACGGCCATCTACAACATCGACCGAGCCACTCCCGACCAGATCGAGGAGTGGCTCAATTCAGTTGAGAAGCGCTACTCCTGAATGAGGGGCACACACTGCCCGGAGTCAAGTGATTCCAGCTGATGACTTGGATTTGCGATCCTGGCGCAGAGCTTTTCTGGCGTTTCGCTGTTGTAGATCTGCCCCGCCGTTGCGGTTACTAGATCAGGAACGTCCCACACCAGCCACGGACTGCCACCGATCGACGCGGCACCGGCCGCACCAGCCGTTGCCGGGTCAATGTCGCCGCTAAACACGTGAAGGTGGAAACCACCACCGACCGCGAACGGGTCATCACCGAACTCAGACGTGTAGTCGATAAGGATCGTGCCGTTCGCATCGATTGTGGCGGCGTCCAGACACACCCAATGTATCTGAGACCGAATCAGCTCGGTACAACGCTCGTCTTCTGGGACTACTTCGAGGTTGTCGACGACCGATGGCGCCTCACTGAGACCCTCGACTGCGGCCACCAACTCGGACTGGGTCGTTTCGTCGATGACGCGACCGGCCAGAGTCACTTCATTGTCGTCAACATCGACCTCGACCTCGTTCTGGACAGGGTCAAGCGCCGACACGAGCGCATTTACCGCACTCACCTTAACTAGCGACGGTGCGGTGGTCGTGGTGGTCTCGTCCGGCTCTGACGTGGTACTCGATGGATCGGAGGTTTCGCTCACCAGAGTGGTCGACACCGCAACCGTATCGTTCTCTCCCCCAAGCGCCCTGATACCAAAGAATCCACCAACAGCGAGCACGACCGCGCCGACTCCGGCCCCAATCATGAGTGGCAGTTTCGATCCTCCGTCGCCTGCGCGAGAGCTGGTTGGAGCTGACTTTGAAAAGGTTGGCGCCGGCTCGGTCCGAGGCGCCTCGCTCGAGTGCGATGCTTGGGGAGGAGTGCTTCGGGCTGCGGGCTCCGGTGACGTAGGAGGCGCCGATCTCGGCGGCGCGGCTGCAGGCGGTGCGGCCGCTGGAGTCGACGCTGCGGCGGCCTGGGGCTTTGGCCCTTCTGACGACGCAGGCTTCGACGGCACTGGGGCAGCCCACTCAGACTGGGGGATAGCCGATGCGGCGACTGCGGCTGCCGACGCGCTTGGCGTCGGGGGCGTAGCGGACACGGCCGCGGCTTTGCTGGCCGCTGCCTTGTCCGCGACTGCCTTGTCCGCGACTGCCTTGTCTACCACCTGGTCACTTGCCGCTACCGCTCCGCCCATTGCGATCGCATGCTTTGGGTGGGTATCAACGGCAACCGGGCGACCGAGACCAGACGAGACCATCTGTGAGATCAGAGGGATTCGACTTGAGCCGCCGACCAGCAGAACACTCGACACATCCTTTGGCTCAACGCCTGCCGAGTCGAGTGCTCGCTTCATCGCGTCGATGCTGTCTGATAGAGCAGGGCGGATGAGCGCTTCGAATTCAGACCTCGTAATACGAACTTCGGTTTGGAAGTTCGGCAGCATGACCGGAATCGCAGTGTCGGTGTCAGACGACAGCGCTTCCTTCGCGTCGACACAATCTTGGCGGAGGCGAGCAACTGCGCTGACCGACATTGGGTCTTCTGGGTCGAGGTCTTCGAGCGCCGAGCCGATTGAGCGAGCGACGTGGGCAAATACGGCGGCGTCAAAGTCGATGCCGCCAAGCCGCTCGATGCCTTCTGGGCGACCAAGGATCTCAAAGCCAGCCTCGGTGCGGCGCAAGACAGCGGTATCGAAGGTGCCTCCACCAAGGTCGTAGACCGCAACGATTTCGCCAGGCTCAACGCGGTTTTGCGAGGCGTAATAGATCGCCGCGGCCTCCGGTTCGGTGAGTAGAACGGTCTCACGGGGATCGAGCCCAGCGAGCCGAACCGCTTGACGCAGAAGGTCAATCTTGTATTCGCCCCAGTTCGCTGGATGGCAGACTGCGATTCGGCTGGCCTGCTCTCCTTCGCGTTTGGCGACCTCAGCGATCGCGTACTTCAGCACCCTGGCCATAAGCGCCTCAGCTGAGTACGGGCTGCCGCCAACGATGATTGGCGCGGTGTCGCCGAGTCGGCGCTTGAACTCGCGGGCAACGCGATCCGGTTCCGTTATCGCTCGCCGGTTGGCTGCCTCGCCGGTCAGAACGGTTTCATCTTCTCGAAGATGAACGACTGACGGCATCGAGGCTGAGCGCCCACCGAGGGGAAAGATCCTGGCCGCGCCATCGCGAAAAACGGCTGCCGCTGTGTAGGTCGTTCCCAGGTCAATACCGAGTTGGTATCCCATGATTTCCCTCCGATTGTACGAAACTGTCTTGAGTACCCCTAGTAGATAGGGGGATGTCCCCGATGAAGGGGCTCGTAGGTTGGCGTAATGTGTGGCTATGTCTCTTCGGCACCAAATCGACCAGTTCATGGCCGACCACAACCCCATAGCCGACGGCACCTCTGCGATTGACGAGCTGCTCGACGGCGAAGGCGTATTCGGCCTTGATCCGACGCTGATTGTTGATGCCGTTCTTCACTATGCCGACACCAGCCCAATTGAGGTCGCCGACACGCTGTCTGGCTTTCTTACTGAGCACAGCAACATCTCGAGCGACTTCAACGACGCCGCTCCGATTGAGGTCACCGACGACGGAGCGGGCTTTCCTGCTGAAGGAGTTGGGGCGGGGTTCGCCACCTTTGGGCTCGGCGCCGAATTCGGCACCGACGCATTCGGCGACGACGCAGAGTTTGATGAGGCGACTGAAGACATCGACGACACTGTAGATGATGGCCACGCCGACTTCGACACCGAAACCGAGCTTGACGACAGCATCGACGTTGACGTCGAATCTGACGACATCGACGACGAGCCAGCGTCGATCTTCGACGCCTCGTTCGAGGACCAAGAAGTCGACGACATCGCGGACGACGCAACCGACGTCGACGATTTCGATATCGACTTCTGAGCGAGCTCCCCCCGCATCAGGCTGGCTCCGCCACGAGTAGCGCTTCCATGCTTCGGATGGCCACTCGGCATGCGGCCGCGAGGTCATGACTCGAGAACGGGCTCTCGGCCAGCCGCTGCAAGGCGGCAATCTCGCTATATGTCGCAGTGCGTACGTCGTCGGACGTAGCGTCCTCAGTGAGTCCGAGCCGCTGCCAAGGAGTTGCTCCAGTGGCACCAAGGTCACGCTCCAAACGGAGTAGATCTTGCGTCTTTCCCTTCACCGTGCCGCCGCGCAACGCGGCGAGACTCGACAGTTCCTTGAACGGGTGAGCTCCTGCCATGATGCGTTCAATCTCGACTAGGAGCTGGTCCACGCCGGGCCGGGCTCGGTCTCGTAGACAAATACGCTCGATAGCAAGCAACCCGCTTCTTGCCTTTAGCACATCGGCTCGGTCGACGAACAGGGTTGCGAGGATCTGTTGCAGTGCGACAAGACCTGACCGTTCGACGAGCTCGTCAGACAATTCCGAGGAGTTGGATACCACACCGCGGCGAATGAGTGGCAGAGCAAGGCGAATGCCGAAAAGGCCGAGTCGGTCGAGGAGGTGTGCTCGCTCAAGTGAGGTAAGTGGTGTCTCTGCGCGCGCCTCGATGAAGCGGTCCGCAGACAGCAGGTGAACTTCTAAATCTCGTGGCGGAACGGCGGCGAGGGCAGACAGCTGATTGAACTCCTGCTGGGTCAACGTGCGAGCAGTCTCGGCAAGTAGCCCAGCCACCGGCAACACAATCTGTACGAGTCGGCGGAGCTTTGGATCGTCCTCGTAGCGCGCCGCTATCCGCCGTGCGGATGCCATCGAGTCGAGTCGCCCGACCCCGATCTCGTCTGCGCGTGACAGGATTGCGATTGCGTTCACCGGATTCGGACTCGAAACCTCGTCGTCGTGAAACGCCTCGAGCAGGTGAAGGTCGGAAGTATGCATGTGCTTCATGAGATACAGCACGGCGTCAGCCTGCGTGCTCTCTTGCGACGAGTCGAGAAAGCGGACGGTCCGCTCTCCGATCTCTGAATTGACGGAGTCGACACCAGGAGTGTCGATGAGCGTCATCTTCCGCAAACTCGATGATGGCCACGACACATTGATTCGCCTGATGTCGTCGGCACGGCGCGACCCAAGATCAATGTCGACGGCTCCGCCATCTCGCCGAAATGGCACCTGTACGGGCTTCGAACCATCTGTCGGCTCAACCAGCACCTCATAGGTGTGCCCATCGCGGTACCAAGTGACCACCTTGGTGCACTCGCCGGTATCGGTTGGGGCGAGTTTCTCGCCGACCAACGCGTTGAGCAGAGTCGACTTGCCCGCCTTTACCTTCCCCGCAATTGCGACACGAAGTGGCTCATCAATTCGACCAAGAATGGTATCGACCTCGGTGGCGAACTCAGGGCCAAGGACACGCTTCGCTTCTGTGGCAAGGGCTCGGGCTTGAGCGATCAGCGGTTGCTTTTCGTCGCTCATCGATTGCCTCCAACGAGCGCAGCAGATCTTGCACCGATAGTGGCAATCCTGGTCAGTTCTTTGTCGATTTCTCGGATTCGAGTAGTGCGTTCCATCACTGTTTTTTTCTCGGCCTCTGCCGCCGCTTTGCGAGCCTCCATCGTTGAGCGCTGCAATTCCTTCGTACGTTCGCTGTAGTGATCGCGCAACTGACGCTGAATCCTTCGCAGAGTGTCACGGCTGTCCTTGTTTACATTGAACGTCACATCGTCGCAGTAACGACGAGCCGCCTGCCTCGCTTGGGCTCGTCGCTGGGCGACTAGTCGTTCCTCTTCGTCCTTGATGCCTTTACGGCCAAAGACGATGCCAGCGCCAATAATAAATGGCGTCGTCACCGGAATGGCCGCGAACGAGCCGATCATCGTGCACATGAGCACACCGGAGTATGACGATCGGAGCAGGGTCAAGCCCTTCCCCGCCGTCGACACATGCTTCATCTCAAGATCGTCGGAGAGCGTGATATCCCCCAAGACCCGTAGTGGGTTGTCGATCTTGAGGCTCTCAAATGCCTTCCCGCCTGCGAAGTCAAAATGAGAGCCGACCTCGCCGCTCAGTGATGCCGATTGCTCTGTCAGGAACCGATAGTTAGCAACGACTTCGCCTGACACGCGGTTTACTAGCCAAGGCATCAACTCCGACCAGGTGTCGAGCGGGTCGGTCTCTTCCAGCGCAGTATCGACCTCAAGCACCACGGCCTTCATCCGAGTACGGAAGTCGAACTCGACGTTGCTCGACAAATCCGCAAACCCGTCGCTGAGCGTCGTACTCCAGCGAGCGGCCCTCCCTTGCATCTCGTCGAGTTTCTCTTTGGACTCTGTGAGATCCTTGATTACGGCCGCTGCCGCCTCTGGATCTTCGAGCGCCTGCTTCTCAGACTTGAACTGTGCGGCCAGTTGTTCACCAATTGCAGCGAGTTCTTTGCTGGCTCTCAGACGATCGGCGGTTCCGGCCGCATCAACGATCTCGTTCTTCAGAATGTTAAGCAGTGTCGGGAAACCAGACTCGCGATTTAGCTCTTTGTCGTTTCGTTTCACTGCGAAGTCGCGGAGCGCAGAGGAAATGGGGATCATCCTGACGTCGACGCTTGCCCGCTGGAGGTGACCGCGGTTCAATTCTTCGACCTTGCGCCACGCGGGGTAGAAATCGGTCTTCGTCAGCAGGCACACAATATTTGGGCACAGGTCTCGAGCTTGATTAAGGAAGTCGAGTTCGGTGCGAGTGAGTTCTTGCGATGCGTCGGTCACGAAGAGTACGGCATCGGCAAGGCTGAGGGCGCCGAGGGCGGCGGTCGAGTGGGCAGACCCGAGGCCACCAACACCAGGGGTGTCGACAATCATGAGACCTTCTCGAAGCAATGGACGGTTGAGCTCGACTTCAACCCCTTTCACCACAATGTCCGGTCGGCTCTGCGCCAGCTCGGTGGTGTAAGCCCTGATCTCGCGCCGATCAATCATGATGGTCTGATGCTCGGCTGACGAGTCGTCTATCGGCTGGATGACGGCCGACGCTTTGAAGGTTTCTCCGAAGCGGATAGCAGTTGCTACTGCAGTTGCGATGTCGTCATCGACGTGGCAGATCTCTTCGCGAACGAGCGCATTGATCAACGAGCTCTTGCCCTGCTTGAACTCGCCAACAACCACAACACGGACATCAGGTTCTTCGACCGATGAGAGGAGTTCGGTAAGTCGGTTGGCAATGTCGTCTCGCCCGTAGGTCTCGCAGGCTTCGCGGCCGTAGCGGAGAGCAGAGATGACATCGGCATTTGTCCTGGTATCGACCGCGTTGTTTGGTGCTTGATTCGTCATCGTGCCTGAGCCCTCCACGGCCGGTGCGTCGCTACCCGAAACCGGTAATGAGTCAGCGGACCTCGTCATTGAGGCCCGCTGACTCTGAGTAGTTACTTTGAATAGTCGTATTGCTAATGTCCCACGAACACTCCGGGACTGGGTAGTCCAGCCCCGAAGCAATCAGGATTAGCTGTCGATGTCGACGACGTCTTCAACGTGAGCGTCTTCGATGTTTACGTCGGCATCGACGGTGGTCTCTTCGACGTAGGAGGTTTCCTCGGTGTAGTCGGTGTCGACCACGTGAGTGTTTTCCT